>Ga0326726_10000131_pt1 | contig 70579 bp, 67 predicted proteins | sample MHFenrmetagenome_2_FD_207603 | JGI IMG/M metagenome (GOLD analysis project Ga0326726, IMG submission 207603) | Lab enriched peat soil microbial communities from Michigan Hollow, Ithaca, NY, United States - MHF15MN | ecosystem: Environmental > Terrestrial > Soil > Wetlands > Peat | place: USA... | reverse complement strand
CTACCCTTCCTATCTGAGTATATCAGTATCCAGTATGGTCTGAATCGTGTATATGCCCTTCAAGAAATCCTTTCAGAAGCCAATTTGGCAGTAATCAGTCGTTGGTTGGTTGGACTAAAATTTAATGCTTCTACAAAAAAGGGAAGAATTATTTTGGTTTTTTGAAGATTTTTATTCCGTTAAATTCTGTGGCTTGAATGTATCCTTGTTCGATTAGTGGTATTGCTTGTTCTACGGTTGACGCTGTGGCTGTTAGATATTTGCCTGTTGAATTTATGGTTTTTATGTATTCTTGAATGTGAACGTAGTGTTCTGTTGTGTTGAGGTGTTTGTGTCCCATTGTGTACATTATTAAGAATGGTTGTTGTGGGAATTTTTCTATAGTGTTCATGCAGAATTTATGTCTTAGGTCATATAGTCGGATGCGTTTTATTTCAGGGTCGTTTAGCCTTTTTGAGAGCATTGTTTTGACTCTTTGGAAACTGTAGCTGTATTTTTCGGGTTTTCCTCCGAAAATATAGTTTTCTTCTGCTAGATTGTTTTTTGTAATTTGTTCATTGATGAGGTTTGTTAGTTGGTCTGATATTTTTAGTTGTCTTGGTGCTCCATTCTTTGCTGTCTTTGGGTGTATTATTTTGTTTTCTGTGTTGAAGTCTTTAACTTTTAATTCGCATACTTCTACGGGTCTTAATCCTGTTTCATAGCTCAGTTGCAGTTTTGTTGATAGTGGTTTTTTTGATGCTGAGATTAGCATTTTAATTTTGTCGTCTGTTGGAACCGAGATTTCTCTGCTGGTTACTTTGTATTTAGGTGCTTCCCAAATTATCTTATAATATTTTGTGTATCGGTTGTAGGCTTGTACTAACATTCGTTTGTATGCGTTGCCTGTTTTCATTTTTGCGATTAAGGTTTTTACTTCATCGGGTTGGGTTAAGTCTGCGTTTCCTGCTAAATTGCTTAGTTCCTTTCTTGTTGAATTTATTACTCCTTTAGAGTTGCCGTTGTTTTCCATTGATATTAGTACGTTTAGGATTGATGGGTTAATTCTTGAATTTGACAACCATGTAGTCTGTTGGTTTGTTTCCGATAATGAGTCGGTAATGTGTTTCGCCTGTTCTGTTGTCTGTGACGTGTTCGATTTTTCCTTGTGCTGTAACTGTGGGGGGTTCTCTAAGGTTTGTGGGCAGTTCCTCACAGAACCTGCCACGGAAAGAAACAATCTCTCTTAATGGCTGCAACTTGGGGCCTTCAGCAACTCGGACATTTTCAAGTTTGTAAGTACATGGCGTGAAAAGTGAATCGGAACTGTCGCTTATCTTGGCTCTTATTTTTATGTAACCGCTATTCTTGAAGCACACATCTCCGTATTGCTCATTTATTTCGCTCCAATCCTTCACAAATCGTATGAAATAGTCTGTTCCCATGAATTTTCCTTGAAATGCCTTGCGACTTTCGACCGAAACGAAGTCTTCGAAAGCCATTTGGGTATCTTTCGAACGAAAATCGAACAACTCTTGCAGCTCAAGTCGGCTATAATGTTTAAAGTCTGAATCCTCTTTTTTTAGCAGTTTTTGCAGTGCAGCATAGGCTTTTCGGCAGTTCTCAACTCCATAAACCAAGGGGTCAATATCTGATTTATCATTAGTTAACCCAGCCATTATTGACCCAGATATTCCAATACTTCTCCATGGAATATTTGCTTCTTTTTTCAGTTCTACAGCCAGCTGTACGGCTTTACTTTCTAATACTGTTTTATGCTTTGATGTTCTTAGGGCGGCAAGTTTTTCCGAAGGCTGATAATGTACGGCTACTTCTGAAATTGGAACTTCGCAAAGAGTTTCGCCGAAAACGGGATCAAGAACTATCAGATCAGGATGATTTTCTTGAAGGTATTTGAACCTGTCTCCAAGGTTGTACACTTTGCCGTAGGTGTTTTCTTTGCCCTGTCTGGTACCTTGAGGCGATGGAATAAAACGTGGAAAAGCAATAATCTTTTCTTCAGGATGAACTAAACCCTTTACATCAAAAACAACCTTATTTTTTGTTTTGATTAAGTCGCCTTCTCGTGCCCTCATAAAATTCCCCATCTTATGCGCAAGACAGCTTGTTGTTTTTTTAACAACTTTAATAACCTTTTTTGTGCAACTTAAAGTTGATGCATTAATGAGCAATCAAGAAAAAGCCCAACACATTTCGAAATGTTTGCAAGTAGCAATATTGCTTGAAGTTAGTGCAGAAAAGCCAGGCAACGTTAACTTGAACTCAAGTTTTGAAGGAACGATATGCCAACATTTCTTGACTTCGGCGATTGCAGCGGGGTCATCCTTCCAAGAAGCTGCGACTCGTGGAATTGAAGTGGCGGAAAGAAAACTAGCTCTTAACGAGGTAGGTTTAGGGGAAATCATAAAGACCTGCACGATTGAGGTTAATGCTTGGCAAAAGGGCGGAAATACGATTTTGGGCACCATCATGCTGCTTGCGCCTATCGCTATTGCTGCAGGTATGACAGTGAATAAGTCTGACTATTCTCTTGATTTGTCCATTTTACGCAAAAACATCGATTTAACAATCAAATCAACTACTGCATTGGACGCTGTGCATCTCTATGAAGCAGTAGAAATAGCCAATCCTAGCGGTCTCAACGACGCGGCAGACCTAGACGTTACTGATCCGCGTTCTAAAGAGCGCTTGATAAAAGAAAATATCACTTTATATGACGTTTTCAAAATCGCCTCAGCATACGATGACATATGCGCCGAATGGGTGAACAACTACCCAGTAACCTTCAACCTATCATACCCATACTTGATTGAGCAACTAAAAACTAAACCGTTGAACACTGCAGTCGTCCACACTTTTTTAAAAATTCTCTCAAAACATCCAGACACCTTCGTGGCTCGGAAAGTTGGCAAAGAAAAGGCAAAGGAAATTTCACATGAGGCCAAGGAAGTGTTAGAGCAAGGCGGCTTAGAAAACGATCTAGGTAGAAAAAGCCTTAAACAATTTGATAAGAAGCTACGTTTGACGAAGAATAAATGTAATCCTGGAACAACTGCAGATTTAACCGCTGCAGCGTTGGCACTCTGCACTTTGAGCGGATTTAGACCTTAAAACAAGCCAAATCTGCTCATGTTAAGGAAAGAATTAAAACATTTCAAGTTAATTTAAGAGTCAATGTATTCGAAAACCTTTATCGAATTGTTCAGAAGCAAGAGATTTTGGAGTTGGGAGATATGCTGCTCTATTATCTACGCTATCCCAGCAGCGATCCGGCTAGCTACTGGTAACGTTATTCTGCCGGTGCTAAGTCTGCTTCAAACTCCATGGATTGGTTTTTTTGTTCCTGGCAACTTGGTTGAAAAAATTTTGGTAAATGCCTTTTTCCCTGGCGGTGCAGGTGCAGTTGCCGGTGAAATCTTTTTTTCAAACACCATGAACAAAAATTTGGAGGGTCGAGAAAAGTACGTTGCCCGTCTCAAAGGAGCTTTGCTTCAGACGACTTTGTGGTCTCTATTTCAACTATCTGGTGGCCTTCTAAACATCGCAGGGTCATGGGGTGGCAATCTTTTTGAATACCCAACTGTCTACCCGCTTAACTTCCTATTGGCATCGCTTTCTATCTTCACTCCAACCGTCCTTGGTTTTCTAAGAAACAAAATAGTAAGCACTTTTCACAGGTTAAAGTATGGTGAGTAGCGTTAAGTTAATATTAAAAAGGCAATCAAGAATACCCATAATTGAAGTGTTTATTCATGGGGACTTTAAGCTTAAATCAAATGGCTTGGAAAATAGCCCAAAAATTTATTGATAATCCAGAGTTTTACGGAGTAAATGCCTCAAAGTCGATTTCAGGCGCCACCATTATTGATGCGGGAGTAAATGCCCCAGGCGGTTTTCAAGCAGGCAAAAAATTAACCGAATTATGCATGGGAGGCGCTGGAAAGGCACAGTTAGGCTTCAAAACTTATGGTGACTTAACTTTTCCATCAATAACTGTCAGCACAGATCACCCAGCGATTGCAGCATTGGGTTCACAATTTGCAGGCTGGCGCATCAAGGACGGCGACTCAATAGCAATTGGCTCCGGTCCAGTTCGTGCTTTAGCGTTAAAGCCTAAGGATGTTTTCGAGGAGATTGGCTATAAAGACCAAAGCGATAAGGCAGTTTTAACTTTAGAAAGCAATGTTCTACCTTCTGATGCCCTTATTGAAAAGGTAACAACGGCTAGCAACATTTCAGCGGCAAACTTGATTGTTGTAGTTGCTCCAACCGCAAGTATCGCTGGTCTAACTCAGGTGGCCGGTAGAGTGGTGGAAGTTGGCATTCATAAACTCAGGACTCTGGGATTGAGCCCTAAAGTAATTCGTTATGCGCTGGGTTTTGCTCCGATTCCTCCTCTTGGTACTGATTTTGAAGTGGCGATGGCACGGACCAATGACGCTATTCTTTACGGCGGTACGGTTTATTGTACAGTTGAATATGATGATGAGGTTGCATTGCAAAAGATTATGGAGCAGGCACCGTCAATGGCTTCAAAGGATTATGGCAAACCTTTCTTGCAGATTTTCCGAGAAGCTGACCGCGACTTCTACAAGATTGACCACGGTTTATTCGCTCCAGCAGCAATAATTATCAACAATACTAAAACAGGAAGAAGCTTCAAATCGGGACAAATTAATCCTAAGGTGTTGGCTCAATCCTTAGGCTTCTAAAAGTACACCTTTTTTTACAGCATATTAGCATGGCGCAAGTTGCGTTTGATTACTACTGCTATGAAGTATCCGAGCGGAATAGTGTAAAGTGCGAGTGTTGCGTTGAATAAGCTTGCGACGGGCACGTAGTAGTCTATCACTATTGGCTTTGCTAGAGCATAACCGACGGGCGGTGGATATTGAAGTGTGAAATAATTTACGAATGCCATGACTATTGTTCGGAAGGTGATTCCAAATGACGTGTAAGCTGTTGCTAAAGCTGTATTATATTTCCATGTTGTTGATATTTCCTTCATTGATAATCTTTTGTAGAAAAGCGCATGTGCAATGTATATTCCAATTATCATTGAGAATATGGCGGTTAAATTGTAGACTGGTCCTAACGGACTTGCACCTTGAAATATAGCGAATAGAACTACCGCATTTAAGCCTGCAATAGCTAAAGCTGATTTTAGGTTTAATAGCAAAAGAGCTGCCACTATTGGGATTTCCCAGATTTGATAAATTAAGAAGGGAGCGTACGGTGCTGGCAACGCGATTCTTGAGATGTCTGGGTTAAGGGCAACTGTTAGGGCAGCAAAGATAATCGTTAGTGATATGGCTTTGGTTTCCATAGCGGTCGTGTTTAGATGACGACATTAATTATTTAAGAGTAGCTACTCAAAAAAGAGTGGACAAACGCATAGTTAAATTGCCTAAGTGCTCTTGCTATTAGGTTTTTTTTATCTTTTCAGCGACATGAGATTTGTTGTATCATATTGTTGCCAACATACCTTTTTACCCTTTTTTGTGTGAATGATTTTGTTTTTCCAATAGGAATGGTTGCATAGCAAAATGTCCAAATTGTGGCAAAGAAGTTGCCAAACCTGACAAATCATTAAAAAACCACATGTTTCGCATTGAGGTTTATACTTGCGAAGGTTGTGGTTTATGCTTCAAAAAGACAGGCTAATTTTTTTTACTTTCTTTTGTAAAGTCTAGCGCATCTGTTGTTCTTCTTTTAGAAACTTTAATTATTTTTGAGTATATGTTTGATGGCTATGAAAATTCTGTTCTTATTGATAACTGCATGTAGACCTTAGACTGATATTTGGAAATAACGATAAATAAGTCAAATATACCAATTATGTTAGCAGTGAAACAAATTTGACGGAAACAATTCAGTTCTCGTCAGCCGCCGAAGTTAGGCGTTGGCTTGATGGTAAAACAATTTCGATTCTTACGCCTGTGCATGCTCAAGCCAAGAGATTAAGAGACGATATGAACAATTCGATCCAAAACATTAACGACGTCAGCAAGTCGCTTTTAGATAACAGCACTAAAGAAATTGAAAAAAGAAACATGAAGGTTTACAATCGAGCTAGAGCTCTAAACAAGCTTTCACATTTATTTCTTGATCGTCTGAAAAAGCTTAGCCCTCCTGAAGAAGTCTCCTATGACACATTAAACAGGTACGCTCAGGAAACCCAAAAAGTCTTTTTAGTAACCGATATAGATATAAAGAATTGGTTCCCGAGAATTTCGCCATTTTTTATTATGGATAGGAGAAAATTCCTTACAATATATGAAAGAGCTAAAGTGGCTTATTCAGCCCTTAACGATTTTGTTTCCAAAGAATATATTAAAACTAAGACGCTGGAAGAGTCTCTTCAACTTTTAATTGAGGTTCAAAATGTTCAAAAACAAATAGCAATTATTGGGGAAGAAAAAGAGCAAATAAAAAATGAGCGTTTGCCAGTTGAAAATGAAATTGCTGAGTTAGAAAAGAAAATTGATGAGTTGAAGACTAAAGGTCCAATTGATAAATTGAACATGGTAAATGCTGAAATTGACACTTTAACTAACGAGTTGAAGTATCTATTGAGGCATTTGCAGAAGCCTTTCATAAAAATGCAAGCTTTAGCGACCACTGGTGGCGGAGCCGGAGTAACTCCAGACGAGTTAAGCAAGGTGAATCAGTATTTGGAGAGACCATTTGAGGCTATAACAAGTGAGAAGAATGGTTACCCTGTGCTTGAAGAAATTTTGCAGAAACTTGAACTCTTGATTGAAGAAGACAAACTAAAGCTAAAGCCAGAAAAAGCGCGCAAAGCCGACCAAACAATTAATGAAATACTCAAGCATGCTTCATTGGCTAAGCTTCAGCAAAGATGTTTGGAAATGACAAACATAAAGCAGCAACTGCTAGAATCTACAAAAATGGATGAGATAAAAGAAGACTTATCAGCGTTTCAGGGGCAGGTTGATTTGCTAAAAGCAAGAAAAACAAGCATCGAAACACACGAAGCTGTTAAAGAAAACGCCAGTAATGAGGCTATAGATAAAATAAACAATATGAAGCGGACGATTGAAAAAAACATACTAAACTCAATTAATATAAAAGTTCAGGTCCCCTAGTTGTCGTGTGTTATTTTTTGGATCTAATTTCATTTGTCGAAGAGACTTCAAAATTCCAAAGCAGCAAGTTTATCGAAATAGTGGAAAAAGCAACTTTGTTGCTGGAAAATGAAAATGGGCGAATCGGCAACTTAACTATAATTAATCGTTTAGTTAAACTTGAACCCTTGGGTGAAGCATTAGTTATTGGCGACTTGCACGGAGATTTAGAAAGCTTGGTCGTCATACTTCAAAGAAGTCATTTCCTGGAAAGAATGAAAAAGACTAAAGATACAACACTGATTTTTCTGGGAGACTACGGTGACAGGGGCGAAAAATCCCCAGAGACATACTTTTTGATTCTGAAGCTTAAGCTAGCTTATCCTAGACAAGTGGTTCTTTTGCGCGGGAATCATGAGGCACCAGGAAATTTGCTGGGGTACCCACATGATTTGCCAATACAGTTTCAAAACAGGTTTAACGAAAATTGGAAAGTGGCTTACGACAAAATCCTTGCGTTGCATTCTTATCTGTACAATGCTGTATACGTGGAAGGCCGCTACTTGATGATTCATGGAGGCATATCTCCAAAAATAAGCAATCTCCAAGATATTGCTCAAGCTCAAGAAAATCTGAAAGAGGACATTCTGGAAGCCTTGCTTTGGAACGATCCTGATGAAAATCTTAGCGATGTTTCTTTTTCTTCAAGAGGTGTAGGGAAAATCTTTGGGAAAAAAGTGACAAAAAAAGTGCTTAAACAGTTGGACGCTAAAATTTTGATAAGAGGCCATGAATCAAGTGATGAAGGCTTCAAAATTAATCATGACGGCAGAGTCTTGACTTTGTTTTCAAGAAAAGGATCTCCATATTTTAATCAATACGGAGCTTATCTACAGCTGCCTCTTTTAGAACAATTCGAAAATGTTTCTCAACTTTCTCCGTTCATTCATAGATTTTAGCGTCAATAATTTTGTATCGAATCTTTTTATTATTGAGTTAAGAAAACGCATTCTTCATCCGTCAACTCAATAATCCATCTAACATCTTGAGATATCTCAATGCCCTATTATTGTTCTCAATGGACATACCCTTTTTGTTTATTTTGGGTTTCGATTGCGTTGTAAGTTATCGCTGCATCGAATATTATTGAATCGACTGCACCAAAGTCTTGTTTAATTGCGACCTTGATTTGATTCAATTTCAAGTCACCATTCAATTTTTCTTGAAGTCTAATTTCACAAGCAGAATATCGCAAGTATTTCGTAAGTTCACTTTTATTTTTCTTAAATGCAGCTAATATTTCTATGTGATAGCAAGTAGGCAACTACAAAAAGAAATTTTTTAATTAAATTTGGCTCCTCGTGCTTCTTTCTGTTTCCTTTCTTTTTTATCAAGTTCAAGTAAATATTTGCATGTTTTTTGTTTTCGAAATGCTTAATTGTTTCGTAAGCGCTAACTTGAAATTATATTGGTTGTTTTGCTAGACTAATTGAGGAAATAGTTAGGCTGAGAGGTTGAAGTGTTGCAAAACGAGAATGCCATCCAAACGATTAATCTAACGAAAACATTCAAATCAAAAAATAGTAATCCAAACGCTGGACCTTTCAGGCGCAAAACTACGTCAGTTAAGGCCGTTGATCACCTTAACCTTGAGATTAAGAAAGGAGAGCTTTTTGGACTTTTGGGACCAAATGGCGCAGGAAAAACAACCTTAGTCAAAATGTTGTGCACTCTTCTACCTCCAACCAGTGGAACTGCGCTAATTAACGGTTTTGATATTATTAAACAACAAATGCAAGTTAAACGGTCTCTTGGGACTCTTTTTAGCGTTGGTGAAAGAGGTTTCTTTTGGAGGCTCAACGGATATCGAAACTTGGAATTTTTTGCTGCAATTTACAATGTGCCTCGACAAAAGCGTGAGGAGAGAATTATGGAAGTGCTGAAGTTGGTGGGTTTAGAAAATAGCGCTTTTGAACTTTATCAGAAATATTCTGGTGGTATGAAAAGAAAGCTTTCTCTTGCTCGGACTTTGCTCGCTGACCCGCCAGTAATATTACTTGATGAACCTACGACGGGTTTAGATGTAATTTCGTCGAGAAACGTTCGTGAATTTGTTAGAAAAACTGTCCAGGAATCCGGCAAAACGGTGCTCTATACTACGCATTATATTGAAGAGGCAGCTCAGATCTGCGATAGAATTGGGATTCTCAAGCAAGGAAAAATAGTTGCCTTAGGTACACCAAACGCTTTGAGGGCTAAAATCAAAAATGAAGAGTTAATCTACATAGTAGTTGAGGAAATAAAACGGAGTCAGATTGAGAAGATGCGATCTTTGGACGGCATAATTGCTATAACTGAAAGAACTGCTGAAGATTTAATGCCCAACCAGACGGGTTTATGCCTTGAGTTGGAAAATGTTGATCAGTTGCCCTCCATTTTTGGTTTCTTATTCGGACAAAAAATAAAACTTGTAAATTTTAAACGCGAAGAGCCTACGTTGGAAGACGCGTTTATTGAATTGACTAAGAGAGAATAACCATGTTGGAAGAGTTTGAGAAGATTTGGTATTTCATGAAGCGAGACATTATAAGCTTCTCAACTTACAAAACAAACATCATTATCCTTGTCTTAACCGCTCTTTTTGGGGCTTTGTCATTTGCTTACCTTGGCTCAAATGCTTCAGTGCAAAGTGTTGTTCAATATTATGGCACAAATTATACAACTTACTTGCTGATCGGTTTAGCTTTCAGTAGTTATCTAACTCAAAGCTTAACGCTGGTTCAGAAAACGATTAATCCTTGGGCGCTGGAAGAGGTTTTGGTTTCGCCAACACGCTTATCAACTTTCATTATTGGCAGTTCCATCTGGAGTTTCATTTGGAGCACAGCAATAGTAGCGATCTACCTTGTTGTCGGTGTGTTTATTTTTGGTATAACTTTGAGCATTAACATTTTGGGAACTGTTATTGTTGTAGCTTTAGGTATTAGCGCATTTATCGGTTTTAGCATGATTGGCTCGGGTATTTTAATAGTAACTAAGCAAGGAGATCCTGTAACTGCCCTCATAACAATTGCAACCAGCTTGTTTGGAAACGTACTTTTTCCGCCACAAGTTCTGCCACCAGTGTTGCAAGCTATTTCTTATGTGCTACCGCAATACTATTTTTTCAAATGCATCCGACTCATGCTAACGGGCTCAACAATCCAAATTATCCTGCCTAACTTGGAGATTTTATCCTTAATGTGTGCCATCCTCGTTCCATTAGGTTACGCAATATACAGCTTATGCCTTAAGAGCGCAAGGAAAAATGGAACCCTTTCATGGTTCTAAAATCTTAAGCTACCCTTTAATTTAATGCAGAATTTATATTTCTCTATTTTGTTTGTTCTCAAGAATTTTATGCAAATTAATTTCTAAAGCAGCTATTGGGTTTTCAAGCTTCCAGGCTTCTAGTACAGCTGGGTTGATTTCGCCAACCACCCCAACCTCATAATCAGCAACGATTACCTTGCCAACTCTGCCTTCAATAAAACTTGGGTGACTAGTTTCTCTTATTTGCCACTCAGCTCCTAAATTGGCAAGAAAGGCGTCAAGAACAGATTTTATTTCGGTAAAGTTTGCGTTTGCATGTGAAGTGACAGCTGAGAGCCATTCTTCGTCTCGGGTTCTTGTTTCTTTGGTTTCATCCAGTAAGGTGATCTTGCCAAGTTCATAGATCTTTTGAGGAAATTCGACAGACTGGTTGTTGCTAAGGAACTCCAAGAGGCTTGGTAGGAGTCGGTTGCGCAAACAAGTCATGGTTACTACTTTTGGGTTGTCGAGTTCAATGAGTTTGCTTTTTTGCATATTCATTTTGTCGAAAAGATTTTCTTGATTAGTTAATGTGTAGGTTAAGATTTCTTGGTATCCTAAACCAATCATTAGTTCCCTTGCGATATTGATTTGCCTTTGGTCAGACTTTGCTTTTCCAGCTGTTGCAAGTTCTCTCCACAGAGGTTCAATGTTGTTGTAACCGTAGGCGATAGCGACGTCTTCTACTAGGTCAACTTGGTGCATTACATCAATTCGATAGAATGGAACTAGTACGTCTACTTTGTCTGCGCGAGTTTTTTCGATGCCTAAACCAGCCGTTAACAGAAGTTCCGAAATGCGTCTAGAAGAGAGTTTTAGTCCGAGGAGTCTGTTTGTTTCCTTAATGCTTAGTTGCATCCGTCTGTTGCTAAAATCTGGGGTTATGACAGTTTGTTGCGTGTATTCTGAATCTGTAGGGTAATTTATTGTGGCTGAGTAGGCTTTTCCACCGCGATCAATTAATGCGGCAGTAACTAAGTTTAATGTGTTTAAGACAGTCTTCTGCTGTGTGCCCGTGACTTCAACTAGCAAATTTCTTGATTCCTCAGTAATTTTGCCTAAGTCGTTTGAGTTTATAATTGGAGGAAAAGACAAAACTTTGCCTTCGGAATCATATAGCATTGGATAAAACGGGTTTCTCTTAACTATATGTCCGTATTCTACTCCTTTTGGGTGTCGATCTAAAATCATGTCTAAATTCATTTTTTCATTAAATCCTAGTGGGACAAAACTAACTTCTTCTGGTTTAACAGCGGTATAGTTTATGGGTGGTTTGATTAAATCAAAATTGTAGATGCCAATTGAGGTCTTTTGTCGGTTTCGACCATAAGTCTTGTCTAGTTTGTCCTGAAGGTGCATGATTCCTCGAATGGCGTTGTCCGTTAAGTGGACGCCTTTAATTACTGAACAGCAAATGAACGGTCGGATATTATGCAGTTTAGAATTAACCTTTACATCAATGATTGACTCATCAGAAGTGTACTGTTTGAGCCCTTTTTGCTGGTTTAGGTAGCTTCGAAGCGCCCGAGCTAAACCTTCTACACTCCAGAGATCTGGGCGGTTGGTGTCTTTCATTTCAATGCTTACTATACCTTCTTGTTCATTGTAAAGCTTGACTTCGCCTTTGATATACGCTAAAATGTCGTCTAGCTTAGCCATATCACCATCAAGCTTTAGTGCAAGCAAGTTTTCAAGTTCTTGGTATTCTACTTCGACCGTGGGCATTTATGTCACCTGTTTCTTTCTCAGCCAATTGAGGTCTTGGCTGAAAATCATCCGAATATCCTCTATACCTGCGCGCATCATAAAGAGGCGGTCTACACCGAGCCCCCAAGCGATAACTGGCACTTTTACGCCTAGCGGCAATGTGACTTCAGGACGGAAGATTCCTGAGCCGCCAAACTCTACCCAACCATAGCCTTCCCTAAAAGCACTGAGTTCGACGCTGGGCTCTGTAAACGGAAAATAGTCAGGTTTAAACCTAACTTTATCTGCTCCAGCAATTTCCATTGCAAATTTACCGAGCACACCTAAGAGATCTTTGAGAGTTAGGTTCTCGTCTATGATAATGCCTTCAACTTGGTTAAATTCTGAGAGGTGAGTTTTGTCAGTTATTTCTGGTCGGTAAACTCTTGCGATTGAGAAGTGTTTGCTTGGAATCTGAAATTTCTTGCTTTCTAATGTTCTAGCGCTGAGACAAGTGCCGTGTCCCCGAAGAATCAGACGTTGGGCAGCTAGAAGTGAATATTTGTCCCCCCAGCCATCCGAGCCTGTCTTCCCACCATCCTCATGTACCTGGGAAACATGTTCTACAGCTGAACCATGATTGCCTATGTCTCCAAATTGCGGATCCTTGATATAGTAAATGTCGCTTGGTTCACGTGCTGGATGATCCTGTGGCACATAAAGAGCATCAAAGTTGAAAAAGCTTGTTTCAACGCTTCCACCAGTCATTTCTTGGAATCCCAAATTTACAAGTTTCTCGCGCACATCGTCGAGAAATTGCAGATATGGATGCCTCTTTCCGACGTAGGTTTTAGCAACAGGTGCTTGAATGTTGTATTTTTGGAGTTTTGAAGTGTGCCATTTACCTGTGATTATTAATTCAGATGTTAATTGGGTAATTTCTTGCGGCGCGATTTTAGCTTCAGCAGTTGCTGTTTTGCCTTCCATGGTTATTTGGAGCGTGCGTGTGGTTTTGGGGTCGATGGTTACGAGTTTGCGTTTTTTCAGTTGTTCCGCAGCTTCTCTCAATTGCACGTTTAAATCTTCCAAAGCAGCCTGGTGTTGATATTTGTCATTTAGGTATTTTAGTAGTGTTTCATCATTTCCTTCTTCAATATTTGTTTGATGTAAGAGTTGCTCAGAAATGCGTATACTGTTGTCGTTTGAAGTGTAGAGTGCCCACCTTTTCTTTATGGCCCATCCAAGTCCAATCTGGACGAACTGTGATTCGATTCCTGCTTGTTCTGAGGCTTTTTTGAGTTCTGCTAATCCGCCAAGTTGAGCTACAGTTAAAATTAGTCTGCGTTCAGGCAAGCCGTTCTTTGCATATTGCTCTCCCTCAATTGTTAGTTTTATTACATTTTGGTGTTGGGCCTGTATTGTGATTAGGTTTTTTTCTTGAAGTGTTAACGCAGAACGCATTACAGCTGAGTCTGGGAATCTGCAAGCATCAATTAGTTGTTCCACTGATGCTTCTCCTCCCAGCGACTGTAAAGCGGATAGTAATTGTTGTTCTTGCGTTCTGAGCTCAACCATACTGTTTGCCTTCATACGCGTAAATTGGTTTTGCTAAGGGATAGTTCGTTTGTCACAAATAAAAGCATGCTGATAAGCTGGGCTCTTCAACATTACTATACAAGATTTGTTCATTAGGCTTAGCTAAAGAAAAAGCGTAAGCTGTACTATGAACTTGTACTCTCAAATTTCAAGGATAAGCTGATTTATGTTGCTGCTATTTTCCGAAGCGCAATTCTTTCAATGTCGCTGCATTCATCGCAGAGGTCATGACTTGGTCTCATAGAGCGTTTCTGAATGACGACACGGGGATACTGTTTGCAGCTTTTGTACCAGTGCCACCTATCAGGCTCAGCTCCCTTTACATATTCTTCCATTTCAAGCCTCCCAAAGACCTACTGGATAATACTATGCACTAGCATTATTTCTAATTTGCCATCACTTATTCGAACGAAAACTTAATAGTAGATATTTACCAATTTAAAAAAGTAGATTTGACCAATTGACCCTGTTGCTGGTCTTCTCTTACTCGCCGGTTTTATTTTGCCTTGCCTGCTTTTTTAGCGCAAGCATCGCTGCAATACTTCGATTTAGCGTTAAACGTTGTATACGGTTTTTTGCATACTGGACATTTCTTTTCCATATTCAAGCCTTCTTTTTAATTAATACATGTTTCAGGCATTAGCTAAAAACTTTTTCCTAAAAATATCAGTCATTATTTAGCCAAAAGCTACAAAATTCATTATCGGTTCGTTTTGTTTATATATTGGTTCATTGACTATGCATGTGCAAAAAGAAGGAATATCTAAAGAATGGGTTCCAAGTCACCAAGAGGCGAATTTGCTGCAAGGCAACTAGCAAAGAAACGGAAGAATTTCCGTTGGTCTGATCGTTACTTTAACAGACGCATGCTTAGGCTAGACGAAAAAGTGGACCCCATGCAGGGTGCACCACAATCACGGGGTATTGTTCTAGAGAAAGTAGGCGTTGAATCAAAACAGCCCAACAGCGCCATCCGCAAATGTGTCCGCACACAACTTATCAAAAACGGCAGAACAATAACAGCGTTCTTGCCTGGAGACGGTGCATTAAACGTTGTTGACGAACACGACGAAGTCGTTGTGGAAGGTATCGGCGGAACAAGAGGAGGCGCCATGGGAGATATTCCAGGAGTCCGCTGGAAGGTAGTTATGGTTAACGGCGTAAGCTTAAACGAGCTCGTGTACGGACGAAAACAAAAACCAGCAAGGTAGTAATATGTCACAAACAATAGCCCAACCACAAGACATCAAACTTTTCCAAAAATGGAGCTTCCAAGAAATCAAAGTCGAAGACATTGGCCTACAACGATACCTAAACCTAACACCGATGGTTGCCCCCCACAGCATGGGACGCCACGAGCACCAAAGATTTCGCAAAGCAAAAGTCAACGTAGTCGAACGCTTAATCAACAGCCTAATGCGATCCGGCAAAAACAGCGGCAAAAAAGCAAAAACAACCAATATAGTCAAAGAAGCATTCGAAATCATTAACGCAAAAACAGGGAAAAACCCCATAGAAGTCCTAGTTAAAGCTGTCGAAAATGCAGCACCATGCGAAGACACAACAAGAATCAGCTATGGAGGAGTCGTCTACCATCTATCCGTTGACGTTGCACCCCAACGCAGAATCGATTTAGCCATTCGCCACATAAGTGAAGGCGCAAGAGCCGCAAGCATAAACAATCCAAAGAGCATTCAAGAAACACTCGCAGATGAACTGATCCTTGCAGCAAACAAAGATATCAAGAGCGCAGGCGTAGCAAAACGCAACGAAATTGAACGCGTTGCACAATCAAGCAGATAAAACAACAATATCTTTCTTTTATTTAATACTAATTTCGAGAGAAGACCTCCAACGAACTAGCTAAAGTTCTCACGATTTTACAAATAGTCGTTAATTCTTCAAATAAGCCATTTCAGAAAGACAAAAGAAAGCCATTTTTTAGCCAGCTTCATCTTGAATCATGGTCTTTGGGATCAAATTGGAAAAAAACTTAATAACTCTTGAGCAATGAATCAAACGTCTAATGAATTCAAGGATTTGAGAGAGGATAAATTGAAAAAAATAATCACGATAATCATTCTTGTTTCTTTAGCTTTTGTATCAATTAGCAGTTCATTAATTACAAATGCAAAAGCTCAAACAACGCAGGCGTCGGTTGTCAGTTACAGTTGGTACATTGCCCCAACGACCACTGTTTTAGCAGAATGGCCTAATGATTTGATTGCTGTCGGTGAAGTACAGAATACGGGGACGAATAATTTAGCTACAGTATGGGTTGCTGGTGCAGCCAAAGATATTAACGGAACAGTGCTGGCTTCGACTGGGAGTCAGGTATTCGTGAGAGATATGCTTCCTGGACAAAAGGCTCCATTTTATATGGATTTTACACCCGAATCTAGTGCAACTTTTGATTCTTCAGCTAGCTTAAGTCAAAACCAGGTCTGGATTTCGAATGTTACCAGCGTCACTATTACAACGAGTACACTTACACCAACCAATGTTTCATTATACTCAGGTTTGGAAATTCCAACAGGATCTGACAGTGGGAGCAACATCTCAGGCACATACACAGTTACAGGAACCATACTAAACAGTGGCAACCAAGCAGTCAGTGATATCTGGGTTTTTGCCACTTTTTACAATTCTTTGGGAACAGTGGTAGCAATGAATTTCACAGACATAGCTACTTCACTCCAGCCTGCAGGAACAGTAACCTTTTCAGCAACTCCTATAGACAACACAGTTCAGTTATCGAACTCAATAGCAAGCTATTCTCTGCTCATTCAACCCATACAAGAGACTGCAACCCCAACGCCTCCACCTTCACCTACGCCAACAACAGAACCAACTCCTACTCCAACGGCTACAACTCAGCCAACACAATCTCCAACTCCACTGGGTTCAGAACTGACAACAGTTATCGTTATTGTAATCGTAATATTGATAATTTTAGCTGTCTTCGTTGCTTTGTTCTTAATTAAGAACCACCACAAGGAAGATCAGCTTGAACTGCCTCCACCACCCCCACCGCCACCTCCTCCGTGACAAAAAGCCAAAAAAATCACTTACATATTCAATCCATTTATTCTTAGCTTTTAAAAACCAAGAATTATTATTCTTACGTTAGCCCAAAGAAAGAATTGCAAAAAAATTCCGTTAATCTCTAACTTAATAAGAACAAAAGTTTCTAAATTTAGATAGATTGTTAACTAACTCTTGTATGAATCTCCACTACATCTCCATCTTCTAAAATAAAATTCAACCCAACCTTCTTAGGACTGAAAGGCAAACGTTTAGCCCAAACCATCGCAAACATAAAATTCTGAATAAACTCTTTATGAATATTTTTTGCTAAATCGTTAATTGTCGCTCCATGTTTCATAACAAACGGGTGACCAGTTTCCTCGTTAGAGCCAGGTTCTTTTGTATAAATCCGAATGACCTTCAAGCTTTCTAAAAGTGCCTTTCCAAGTTCATTAATGCCCGTTTTTTGTTCACATGACATAGCGATAACAGGCAACTTTCCACTCACGTATTTCTTTAATATACGCAGATTAGCCGCTGCACCATCCAAATCCAACTTGTTCGCGACAATTACCGCTGGCTTATATGTCGTAGTTTCAAAAATAGCATCCTCCACATCATCAAGCCCGATGTTACCACTAATTTTCACAATGGCATCATTTATTTTATAACTGCGTAGCAAATCCTCAACATCTTTCATTGAACAATCCAAAAGTTTTCCCACCAAGATAATTCGCAAAGCCGCTCCAGCATTCCTACGTTCAATATCAACACTTCCGCTTGGCTTGTACACTAAAACTCGGCTCTTCTCTAACTCGCTCAGAACCAACTCTAATTGCTCGATCGGATCACTTGACAAATCAACCATCAAAATAACGCCATCTGCATTTCGCGCTAGACCAAGTGTAACATGGCCTGCTGCACGTCCATTGGCGCTTCCTTTCATTACCGCTGGCGCTTCAACAATTTGGAACTGAACGTCCGAATAATTCATAATGCCCGGCACGGGCTCATGAGTACTGTAAGGAGTAGGAGTTACCACCACTTTTGAATTTGTAGTAGCAGTCATTAGACAGCTTTTGCCCACGTTGGTCATTCCTATCAATGCAATCTGCGCTGAACCTTGTTTTTCAACAAAAAGCTTTGGACCACCGCTGCTTTTGCCAGTACCTTTCCGTCTCTTGTTTTCTAAATCATCACGGATAATTGCTATCTTTTTCTTAATTTCACCGCGAAGCTTCATTGTGCCTTTGTGTTGCGGAACATATTTTAGAAATTCCTGCATTTTCTCCATTTTTTCTTTCTGGCCATGAGCAGCTTCAACTTCTTCCCACTTATCCATCGCTTCAGGCGGCAAATTAGTTGGCATACAAACTTCGCAAAATACTATCCGCAAGACAACTTAAAGACTATTTCTAATTAAAAAGCTGACTAAACCCTCAAAAAACCCAATTTTCTATGACCATCTTGTTACCATTCAAATTTTATATATACGTATGCTTACTATAATCATGTTCAGTTGTTTTGTAAAATAGATTTTAGAATTTGAAAGGATGCTGAAGGAGTGCAAATAAATTCTTTCGCAAGCATTTCAACATTAGATTTGGTTAATTCTCAAAAACCAATTACTGTTCCTCTTTCAAACAGACTATCAGTAAGACTATACAATGATTCTCGACCTCGCTGCATGGAAACAGCTCCCATTCAAAAAGGCCTTGTATTAGTGATCGGCAACCAAGAAGTAATTGAAGAAGGCATGGGTTTTGGAGTTCCGGTCGCTAAATACAGCGACAAAACATACTTTTCCAGCACAGCCAATGTCTCGTTTCAAAAAAATCCTTCAATTCACAATCTGAAAAAGACTTTTGTTTTAGATACAATCTCACGCAAAAAATTTTGTAGAAACACCTACATAGACGACAGGATTTACTCACTAACACGGAAAGAATTCGAAAAATTATATTTAAGGCACAAAAGGTTTTCCACACTTTTCAACAATATCATGGAATTAAGAAGCATTGCAAAAATAGAAACAGAATTTCAAAAAGTAAAACCGAGGGGAACAATAACCGTAAATTATCAAATTCACCCTGAAGTCATAAATGTAAAAGTTGACTTTTCAGATTTAACATTAGACGGGTGTGAAGAGATTCTGCTCATGAATGAACAAGGCTCCACAATCTTTGACAAATATTATGATGAAACATGCTCGGAACTGGTTGGAAGCAAAATAGGCGGATGGGAGGCAGTAACTACCAACAAAGCTTTTCTAAAAAGCAGTAAAAAAGAAATATCTTTTTGTTTACAAAAAAAGAGCGGAACCAAACTATTTAGAGGTTGGGAAAACACGAAACGTCGCTTCTCATGGGCAGGATTAAGCTATTCAATGTGTCCAAATAATGGAGTTTTCGATTACCAAATAAGTTTGGATATGCGTCAAAACTAAAAATAACAAGGCTGATATTTTGAATATTTATCAGGCTTTTCTTAAACGAGTTATCTATTAACACATGAGATATTGGAAAGTTTTTTATGCTTAGCTCAACATAATCAATCGTTCTGGGGGGAGTAAAGATAGTAAATTCTATCTACGTTGCTCAATCAAAACCCAAAAAGCAGAACCTCCCATTAATAAATTCTGCAAAAACCTCTCTCAAGCACACTGATAACCTCCTCAAAACTAAGAATTCACTATTTGAAGAAATGACTAAGCGAAGAAGGAAAGGTCCAAAAGAGCTTGATCAACGAAAGATATGGGCACAAGAGCTTATTATTTCGGAAAAAAAATACAGGCGGCTTTATGAGACAACCCGCGATGGAATCATGGCTCGTGACCTCCAAGGACGCATGATTGACTGTAACAAAGCTTATGCTAAAATGCTCGGTTATTCAAAAAAAGAACTCAAACATCTTTCTGTTCAGCAATTACTGCCTGATAAGTGGATTGAACAGAGAGAAAAAATTGTTAAGAAAGTTCTGCAAACTGGGCGATCAATTGTTTTTGAAAGAGAATACAAACGGAAAGACAACTCCGTTTTTCCTGCTTCTGTCAGAACTTGGAGATTGACCGCCGGTAAGGGCAAAGTTATTGGAATTTGGTCAATTGTCCGAGATATTTCAGAACAGAAAGCACGAGAAAAGAATCTTGAGCACCAAGCTGGACTGTTGCAAAGCATTGTTGAAGAACGAACAAATCAGCTCAGAGATCATGAACGTTTTGCGGCTATCGGTCAAACCGCGGGAATGGTGGGGCATGACCTTCGAAATCCGCTACAAACGATAATAGGGGAATTGTATTTAGCTGAAAACGAAGTTAAGTCACTTCCGGAAGGAGAATTAAAGAACAATTTGCAGGAGAGCCTTAGGGTAATTGGTGAACAAGCTGTATACATGGATAAGATTGTTTCTGACTTGCAAGCGTTCGTTCGACCGATAAAAATAGACAAAATACCTTTCAACTTAAAAGGACTTGTTGGTGAAGTCCTAGCATCTGTTGACACACCCGCTAATATTATAGTCCAAACACAAATTAAACCTAATTTTCCTCAAGTAAAGGCTGATCCCCAACTGTTAAAAAGAGTTTTAACAAACCTAGTAACAAATGCAGTTCAAGCTATGCCAAAAGGGGGAAAACTTACCTTAAGATCGCAAATTGATTCTGGTGGTCAACTATCTGTTTCTATCAAAGACACGGGAATAGGGATTCCTGAAGAAATTAAACCTCAAATTTTTATGCCACTATTCACCACTAAACCAAGAGGACAAGGCTTCGGCTTAGCCGTCTGCAAACGGGTAATGGAAGCACATGGCGGCACAATAAGTTTTGAAAGTCAAGATGGCAAAGGTACAATATTTACTATCCATTTTCCGGCTAACTAAGGTTCAACCATTTCTCTCTCATTTTCGCTTCCCTTTAATCTTTGCCGCAGACTGTAAATGAACGCTACAAACCAAAAGGCGACAGTTACCCATCCCAGAGCGAAGCCGATATAGTTTCCGAGCAAATAGTAAGCAATCTCAAAACCAACAATGGATACAAACGTAAGGAATGAGCCACTGATGCTATAGCCACGTAGAACTTTTCTGTTCTTAACAACCGCTCTCAACATTAAAAGTAAGGCGATAAAATTTACTACGCTAGCTATACTCAAAGCTAAATTAGCTAAACTGTAAGTATCCATATTATCCTCTCCTCAAGGCAGAACTGTTTTGCACAACTTAAAACTTATGCCAATGACCAACATCCAAAAAATCTTATTCTTAAATTTCAGAATATGAAACTCGAATAAAAATAGAGAGAAAAATTTTTAAAATGGTGGACGGGCCGGGATTTGAACCCGGGACCTCCACGATGCCAACGTGGCGATCATGCCAGACTGATCTACCCGCCCAAAGTATCTGGCTTCTAAAGTTTACCCTGCGTCATTTAATAAGCGTTTCTTATGTACTTCTAGAAAGGAGCGCAAAATCCAAATGCCACAATATGCATCTTGTTTGATATCATGGCAGCGTAGCTTTTTATAAGGCAAACACAAATAGAAAAGCCAAGCAAGGTGCTAGATGTGCCCAATGTAAAAATTGCATTAATTGGCGTCGGAAACTGCGCTTCAGCCTTTATCCAAGGAATTCAATACTACTCCAAATTCAATAAACCTGAGGATTGTATTGGACTACGCAACCCCGTTCTAGCAGGCTTAACCCCTAAAGACATCGAGGTTGTTGCTGCTTTTGATGTGGATGAACGGAAAGTCGGAAAAGACATTTCTGAAGCGATTTTTGCCAAACCCAATAATGCTCCAAAGGTAATTGATGCGCCTCTAAAAGGTGTCAAAGTTAACAAGGGTCCGTTACTTGATGGCTTGGGAAAGTTAAGCAAAAACATAGTTCAAATAAGCAATGTGTCTGACGCGAACGTTGTTAAAGTTCTCAAGGACGCTGGTACTGAATTAGTAGTTAATTTGCTTCCGAGCGGAGCCGCAGAAGCTTCTCTATGGTATGCTGAAGAAGCTTTGACGGCAGGATGTGGTTTTATCAATGTTACACCGAACTTTATTGCTAGCGATGCTGTTTGGTCCAAACGGTTCGCTGACGCTAATCTGCCTCTCGTAGGTGATGACCTGATCGATCAGGTTGGTTCAACCTCTCTGCATAAAACGCTGCTTAAACTGCTTTCAGATAACGGGGTTAGGATAGATGAGACTTACCAGCTTGATGTCGGTGGAGGAACAGAATCCGTTGACACTATGGATCGCACACGTGACGCTAAACGTCAAATTAAAACGGAGTCTGTAGCGTCGTCAATACCTTATAAGGCTGAGATTGTTGCTGGTTCTACAGATTATGTAGATTTTCTGCAGAATAAGCGTGACAGCTACTTCTGGATAAGTGGCGTCTACTTCTGCAACGCACCGATGAAAATTGACCTCAAATTTCAAACAGTTGACGCACCAAATGCTGGCAGCGTTCTTTTCGATGTTGTCCGAGCATTGAAGTTTGCGTTAACCAAAAAACTGAAGGGCGCAGTAGAACCTGTTTGCGCTTACGGATTTAAACGCCCACCACAGATTCTATCACTTGAAGCTGCAGAAAAAGAATTCGCAAAATTCATTGCCTAAAGAAAAGTCTTTTAACACATTTCTTATTTTCTCCATTGCATACTGCACAAAGTATTTAACTCGAAAAAACAAACTGCATATAGAGTGTTCTCATGCAGCCACTTATTCGCAAGATACTTGCGGCAAGCACTGTTTTCGCCTTCATATTTTTGATGTTAACTGCAGTTCAGGCTCAATCTACTTCTATAGGCGTTAAGGAGGGTGATTGGATTGAGTACTCAGTTGTCGCAGCAGGCTCACCACCACCCGAGCAAGATTTAAACTGGGCTAGAATTGAAATTCTAAATGTTGAGGGTACAATATTTCATGCCAATTTTACCGTTAGATACACAAATGGTTCTATTTCCAGCGGTGTTAGAACCTTCAACTTCAGCGCGGGAAACGTGCAAGCCTGGATAATTATTCCCGCAAACCTTAACCCTAGCGACTACTTCTACGATTCGTCAATAGGAAATAATGTTACCATTCAGGGGCAACTACATAAAAATGTGGCAGGGGCAAACAGAGAAGTCACATTTACGAACACGACTGAAAGACACAAAGAATGGGATAAAGCCTCAGGCGTCTACGTAGCAAGTATAGATAATCTAGGCAATTATACAATCAACGCTCAAGCCACTGCAACAAACATGTGGCGCCCTCAAATCCTAGGGTTCGACCAGACCCTATTCATGTATATTCTGACAGTCATTATTGTGATAATCGTGATAATAATTGCAGTAGTAGTTGCAGTATGGAGAAAAAGAAAGGTTAAACATTAAAAACCTTTGATCCAACACAATTTAACATTATGCAATGGACTAAAGTTTTGCTAGTTCGCCTAAGGCTCTATCTCGGTAACCGTTATGTTTTAGCGTATCTTTAAGATAGTTTATGGTTTTAACAGGCATAGGGTCTACTCCACGCAGTGCTGCCAGGTAAATGCTTGTGAAGTCGCCAATCAGAATCGTTGATAACATTTTTGCTAAAACACTTTTGCCTTTTGCTTGAATTTCAAACAAGGAGACACATTCTTTCTCCATGAGTTCTTTTGTGATTTCTATTCGGCTTCGGATTTCTACAGGTTCTTCTTTGTCTCTAATTAAAACTGCAGTAAAGCATGTGGCCAGTTTCCCAGCATTTTCCCATCCTACAGTCTCATTATGGTTAAGCTCGCTGAAAACCTCCCATTTCGCTGGAACCTTGGCGTTCTCATTAAACTGCTGCTTAAAACGCTGAGCAACGCCGCGGTAAACGCCAAAACCATAAACCACGGGAGCAGTCTGACCAATGTTTAAAGCCAAGGTTTTAGAGAAATTGTCTTTAGCTAAAATATCGGGTGCATTCTCAGCAACGATTTTTTCTAAGCGTTTCAGGGATTCACATAGTTCTCCAGAGGCACCAGTAACTAAACTCATCTTCTCCAAATATAAGAGTAAGGGCACAAACATGTATGGAAGGGCTGCACGAGGGGGCATGCCAGAAGGAACACGCAAATAGGGCACTTTAAGTCTTTCAGCATTCTCCAACAAGGCACCGCCACTGCTAACACAGAAAACCATACATTTACGGTTCAAAGCATCAAGAAAAGATCCTAAAGACTCCTCTGTGTCGCCTGAGTAACTTGTTAACAAAACCAGAGTCCTCTTACCAGCATATGCTGGTAACTGATATTCGCGATTAACTTCGATCGGCACACTAATTTTGCTTCTCACCCAATCTTTGAGTAGTTCACCGCCGATCCCTGAACCACCCATACCCGAAACAATAATGTTATCAGGTCTAGAGTAACTAACATCTATCTTTCTAGCAAGTATTGCAGCTTCGCTGTAAAGCTTAGCAGAATTTACGCAAAAATTGATCATATTACCTTTGTCAAAGCCTTTGAACTTTTCAATTTCATCTAAAACTGATGACTTCATTTTCAATCCTCACAGCACGCAGTTTTATATCTCAATGCCTCCTTTTAAGCTCAATGCAGACAAATAATTAACCAAAAAAAGGAAAAAATGTGATGAACAAAAAGAAATTAGCAATAGCAATTCCAGCATCAACAATCTCCGACACACCACATCTGAGAGAAAAAACAGCAAAAATCGGTCTAATTGGACGAGCAGCAGCCATTTTTAGAGTCGATGAAATCATAATTTACCCAGATAGCCCTAAAACAAACCAGACAAGGGACTTAAATTTCATTGCACTCTTGCTAAATTACATTGAGTCACCACAGTATCTGCGAAAACGTCTCTTCAAGATTGAACCGGACCTACAATTCGCTGGAATTTTGCCTCCGCTTCGTACGCCTCATCATCCTGTAAGCGGCAAAACTCGAGATTTAATAGTAGGCGAATATCGCGAAGGCTTGGTCTTGTCTCAAACTAAAGAAGGGTTACAGGTGGATATAGGTGTTGAACAGCCAGCTGTATTAAGGGAAACACAGTATGTCGTTAACGACCGACTAACATTTCAAATAATAAACGTTGGCACAAAAGTTGAAGTACAAGCTGTAGACGGAGATTATGTTCCATCTTATTGGGGCTTTAAGGTTCGAACTGAAAACCGTTCTTTTCGACAACTTGTAACTGAAAACAGCTTCGATTTGATTATTGCGACGGCAAGACTTGGCGGAAAATTCATCGATCTTGCTCCGGAGATAAGCAAAAAGTGGAGTCGAAGTCAAAGCATTTTACTCGCGTTTGGACCTCCATCACGTGGTTTGCATGAGATTGTCAAAGAAGAAGGCGCAAAACTCGAACAGATTGTCGATTTTGTTGTTAACATGATTCCTGAACAAGGAACAGCAACGGTCAGAACAGAAGAAGCACTTCTAGCTTCTTTAGCTATTCTGAACATGCAATTTAGTTACTGATTTATCCACATTTAGCCTTTGATTGGTTATTTTTCTAAAATAAACCAGAAAGATGTTCACTTACTGAATAAGGTCTGAGAGATTGTTCCTATCCTTGCCCTTAAAGCTGACAACATCGAGATTTTTCCTTGATTTTAACTAAAGGAATAAATGAGTCTTTGATTATTGTAGCTCTCTATGATTTACCTAGACATCGCCATGCCAACTGCTTTGCTGATTGTAGTTACTGTTGCAATGTTGCTCAACAAACGTGTTGAAGGAAGATTAAAGTCAACAATTGAAGAAAAAGAGTTCAAGAATAGAGACGTAATTCTATTAGTAGCATTTATGGCAATTATTATTTCTGTAATATCTTATGCTTCAATAATTAACCCTGGCGACCTTGTTCCAAATCTTATACTTGTTTTCTTTCTCGGATCTTACACTATGCTGCTATTCACGTTTTCGTACGTCTTCTCTAATATCTCAAGATTAAGAGCACAATTACTATCTATTGCCTTCGGCGTTGCTAGTTTCATCGCTGGTTTTGGCAGCTTGTTAGACCAGCTTCAAGACAGCTTCACAATTTATAGAACAATAGCATTTTTCGGTTTAGCAATATTTTGTTTCGCCGCTATAATTTTTGAAGAAGACAATGCTTTTAAAAAAGAGAAATGGTACATAGCAGTTCAACCTCCAGCAATGTTTGTGTTGCTATTCGTCTTCTTCAATTTTGTATACGCAGGCGCAGTTCAGGTTTGGTATCCAGTTCTTATGGATGTTTTCGGACTCACATTTGCTATCTTAATAATTTTGTACCTTAGCTCAATGTTTAGTTGGAAAACGGTAGGTCTTTTTGCTGTTTTGCTAACAACTTTAGACATCATTTTAGTTATTGGAACAGGAACTATGGTTACAGCTGCAAGACAGTTCACCGGGCTCGGTCTTCCAGTACTGGTTTACTTGCCAAACATCCCCATCATACTTAGACAAGGCGACATTTTGTTTAGGGGGCTAGGTTTGGGAGACTTTTTTTTCGCTGGAGTTCTAGCTGTTCAAACATTCAACAAGTTTGGCAGGAGAACTGCTTTAATAGCTGTTGCAGCAATGGCCATAGCTTTCGGAATTTGGGAAGCCTTCCTAAGCGAAATTCTGAATTGGCTTGCGCCAATCGTAGGTCGTCAAATTGGCGGTTTCCCTGGTACCTTAATGATCATTACTGGTTGGGCACCCATTATTGCATGGCAAATATTGTCAGCAAAACGTAAAGAAGTCACTGAACCGCCAATCCAAGAGATTGCAAAGTAAAGACCAGCTTGGCTAAACACTCTTCTCCAAAAAACATTTAGACATAAAATAGCTCTAATTGGAGATTATTCTAGTAAACAAAATAATATTAAGAAAAATTGTTAAGAAATAAAATTGAGGCTGATTTACCCGAATAGGGCGCCTAATCCTTCTAACGCTGCTTCTTCTTTGGCTTTTTCTTCTTCAGCTTTCTTCTTCTTATCTTCTGGAGCTGCTGCTGGTGCTACTGCGCCGCCTGCCGGAGCTGCAACTGGAGCAGCTGCCATCATTGTTGGTGCTGCTTTGATTGCTTCATCAATGTTTACTTCACTGAGGGAAGCTACGAGCGCTTTTACTTGTATTGGATCAACTGTGAGTCCTGCTGCGGTCAAAACATTTGTGACTGTCTCTTCGTTAATTTCTTTTCCTGCCTTGTGAAGGAGCATCGCTGCGTAAATGTTTTCCATACCTTTTCACCTCTTCATCCAACTATTTTAACCTTTTCAGTTCACACAAAAAGCCTTCCACATATGTGGCAACAGCGTTTGTGTTTTACTGTGAATTTAACTGTGCTATTTCGTTAGGAGAAATACCCAATTACTTAAGAACCTTTCGTACATGCAACCAAGCATAGCAATATTTACATTTGAAAAATGAGTAACACGTTCATAATACTTATCTTTAAGGCAATGCACAATCCGTCACTTGCAGGTAAACCTAACATGGGAAACATCACGGTCGCCGTCCTTGGCGCACTAGGCTACAGCAATAATCTAGGCAAAAAAGGTACATCCACAGACATAACATTCTACAACCTCAAAAAAGGCGAAGACACAGTTACTTTAATTGAGCCAGAACGATACCCCGAAAGACTAGCACCATTATTCTACGCCATCTCATTATCAAAAAAAGCAATAATCGTCGTTGACGAAATAAACGCCACTTTCGGCGAATGCCTAATAATGCTCCAGTGCGCAGACATCACAAACGGCTACATAATCCTAAGAAACTATATTCCCAAAGAAAAAATAGAAACCCTCCTCAAAGGAACAAGCCTTGAAAAATACGAAATTATCAACGATGACCCAACATTTCTACGAGAACAGCTATTAGCAGAAGCCTCAAAGCACAAACCAGCCGAAATATCCATTGGCAAACAGGCGATTGGAACGGTGCCAATTGATCATGCATTTAACGTAAAAGGTGTAGGCCCAGTTATACTGGGCGTGGTTACTAACGGAATAGTCCAGAAACACGCGATGCTAAATGTTCTCCCAGGAGAAAAAACAGCGCAGGTTCGATCAATCCAGAAACATGATGACGAATTTGACATTGCTGGCGAAGGAGACCGCGTTGGGCTCGCATTAAAGAACATTGAAGTAGAGAATTTGGATCGAGGTACTGTGTTAACAAATGATCCCTCAATGAAGACTGACTCAAAGCTGGAAACCCGTGCTTCTCTGACTAAGTATTGGCAGATGCCAATTAAACAGGGAACGGTTATGCATATTGGACATTGGACACAATTCATAACGGCAAAGGTAGAAGCTGTTATTGATTCCGACGACCCCAAAAAGCCAACTCTAAATTTTGCGCTAGACAAACCACTTGTCTATTGTCCCAGCGATAAAGCGGTTCTAATGTATCTAGAAGGTGCAAAACTCCGTGTCGCAGGAACTTTAGAACTTTAATAAAAAGCAAAATAGAAAATATTTGTTTGAAAATGGTCGACGCTTTATTGCATAAGTAGATCTACGCCCGGTATCTTCTTCTTGTCGTAAATAACATCCATTACCTTTGTGAATCCAGTAATCCAAACTAAATATATCAAACCAACGAACAACCAGACTGGAAGTACATTGTATGTTTGTCCGATAATTTCTCTGCCAGCTCCGACCAAATCAAATAGTCCAACGTAGGCTACCACGGAAGAACTCTTTGTGAGAGAACAAAACTCGTTGGTCCAAGAAGGAATAACTATCCTCAAGGCCTGAGGAATAATAACGTGCCTCAATGTTTGAATTCTTGACATTCCCGTTGACAAGCCGGCGGCCATTTGGTCATCATAAACGGTTTCCATCGCACCTTTAATGTATCCTTTCTGGTAAGCAGCGCTGTTTAGTCCAAAAACCAAAAAAGCCGTAATATAAGGATCTATTGGAATGTGGGTTATAGTGGGCACGGTATATTCAGCCAGAAAAAGTTGTATGAATAGTGGGCTTCCTCTGAAGAACTCCACGTAAACAGCGAGGATGCCTTTTGTAAATTTGTTCCCGTAGAGGTCGCCAACTGCCAATATTATTCCTACGGCTAACCCCAAAAAAACGCCAAAAAGTGTAATCTCAAGTGTTAACTGCAATCCTTGAAGTATCAAATTATAATGCAACGGAATAAATTGAAATTGCTCAAACATTTTTATTCTCTTGTGGTTTTGTAGATAATCCTAGTCATGAATTTTTTCGCTCGATCACTATCAGGAGCGTTAAAGAAATGTTCAGGTGTTCCAGTTTCAAGTATTGTACCTTCATCATAGAAAATCATCTCCTCAGCTACTTCCCGGGCAAACGGCATTTCATGGCTAACAATAAGCATGGTCGTTCCTTCGTTAGCTAGGTCACGCAAGGTATCGATGACTTCCCCAGTGAGTTCAGGATCCAAAGCTGAGGTCGGTTCATCTAATAGTATTATGTCAGGGTTACGTGCGAGAGCACGGGCAATACCTACTCTTTGAGCTTGTCCTCCAGACATTTGAGCTGGATATTTGTTAATGCAATCAAATACTTTCACTTCCTTCAGCGCTGCTAATGTCCTTTCTCGTGCCTGTTCTTTAGGAAGTTTTAGAACTTGTCTTAATGCTAACTCTACATTTCCAAAAGCGGTGAGATGCCTGAAAAGGTAAATATGCTGAAAAACAAAACCAATTCGTGCCCTTGCTTTGTTAAGATCTACACCAGGCTTAGTCAGACATTCTTCCCCAAGATAGATTTCACCCTTATCTGGCATAGTCAGCATAGCCATGCAACGTAGAAATGTGCTTTTTCCAGAACCGCTAGGTCCAAAGACGAGTTTTATATCGCCTTTTCTTATTTGCAATGAGACGTTTTTGACGACTTCAGTTTTGCCATAATTCTTATAGACATTCTTGGCTTCCATTACTATGTCTGTCATTTTTTACAATCCTATATTTTTCTTTCTTTTATTTCCCCATCTATCAAGCCAAAAAGCAACGGGGAAAGTTAGCGCAATATAAAGGATGGCTGCAAAAACGTACGGCGTTATAACGTCGTATGGTGGAACGTTTTTAAGCCAAACTGAGCGCGTCATGATTTCAGCTAAACCACCGATGACCCATACATAGGAAGAATCTTTGATTAAAAGAGCATATTCGCTACCCAAACCTGGGGTTGAAAAAGTAAAGACTTGAGGCATCATTATATGCCAAATAGCTCTCCACTTCGAAAAACCAACTGATTGACCTGCAATCATCTGCTCATCACCAACTCCTCGAATCGCTCCTCTGTATATCTGAGATTGATTGGCTCCACTTCTTAGACCTAATACAAATGCAGCAACAAAGAACGCGTTATTGAATGGGAAGGGGAAGTACAAACCTAATCCAAAGAAGAACATTAACATGAGAACAATTTCAGGAACGCCTCTGAAAATTTTTTCATATGCGTCTACAATAAAACTAACTTCTTTTTCATATACTCTGGTAAATGCAAGTGGTAACCCTATTGCTATTCCGATCAAAAAAGAAATGATGGAAATGGAAAGAGTAAGTGGTACTCCTCCCAAAAGGAAAATTATTTCTTGCCCAACATCCAATACGGATCACACTTGTCTAGGCATGCCATTTCGCTTTCAGTTCATCTAGTTGTCCTGTGCTAATGATTTGAGCCATTGCGCCGTTGAATTTGTCAAGGAAGGTATTTGCGTTTTTGTTAACTAAAAATGCGCATGGATAATATGGGTGGTCAAAAACAATTCCAATTGGAAATCCCTGCGACTGGTATAGTGATATCCAAGCTGTGGTTATAGGTGTTTCAGCGTAAACTGCTTGCACGCTTGGATTGGCACTCGCCATGTCTTGGATTGCTGACGCAAAGTCATTATACGATCGAATATTTACGTTTGCGGTTTGAAGTTCGTCTTGCTCAGTTGTTCCGCTTTGTGTTCCAACAATTAAACCTAAAGTTTTTAGATCTGCCAATCCATTTAGGGTCGTTATATGTTTTGAGTCAATTGTGCTCTGCAGCATTATAATTTGAGCTCTTGTTGTGCTGTGCGGGATCGTAAAAGACACCTCTTTTAACCTGTCTGCAGTGATTGAGAAGCCACTAACTCCCATGTCGAGTTTATTCTGTTTTACAGAAGTTATGATGTTGTCGAAACTTACGCTTTGCCATTCTACATTCAAGCCTAGTTGAGCGGCCACAGCATTTGTCAAATCTACTTCAAAACCTACGATTTTATTTGTGGTATTGTCAAGTTGCTCGTATGGCGGCCAGCTTGGGTCTGTGCCAACTTTGATTGTTCCAGTCTTCTGAATATTTGCCCATACACTGTCATTTGTTGATGAATTTTGCGCTACTATAAACGGGCTAGCGACGAGACCGGCAGCGAAACCTACAATTAGCATTATCACAACTAGAATCATAGTTAGATTTTTTGCCATTTTTTTTAACTCCTAGCTTGCTTATTTCGATGCATTGAATATTTAAGGCTTAAGCCATTTCCCGAAACGTAAACTTATTTCGACATTTATTTGCCTTTTGTAGACACGAGCACAATGGCGAGAATTACGAATAATGCTCCTATTGTAGAGAACACTGTGATAGGTTCTTTCAAGACTATTATTGATAAAGCGACTGCAACAACTATTTCAGATAGAAGGAGAATTGTGGAAGTGGATGCTGAGAGGTGCTTTAGTCCCTCTAACCACAAGTAATATGGCAAGACCCAACAAACGATAGCTGTGTAAAAAATCGCAAACCATGCCGATAGGTTCAAATCCAGAAAACGTGAACCAGATAAGGCCGTAAAAGGAGTAATTGAAAACAATGTTAATACAAGCACCCATGTCATAGATTGCAATGTCGCAGATGTTGAATTCATTATCAACTTCTTGTTATATATCATGAATAGGGCCCAAGCAACGCCTGAACAAATAAGCATAAAATCCCCAATAAATTGCCCTTCACCAAAGGTTGAAAAGTCCAAGTTAGTGTTAACAAACACAATGCCAAGCAATCCAAATAATACACCCACAATTTTCTTTCGCGAAAAACTCTCTCTTAATAATTTAGGACTTAAAAGAGCAACCCACATCGCACTTAAATTAATGAAGAGCGCAGCCTTCGCTGCTGTTGTGTAATTCATTCCAACATATTGAAGCAAATAGCCCGTAGCATTTGCGATTCCCAAGAAAACCAGTAGTTTTTTGTCAGCAATTTTGAATTCTAGTTTTCTGAGAATCAACATTACACCAAGAAGAGTGAGAGTTGCAACTAAGAAGCGCCAAAAAACAAAAGCAAATGGGTCAACGTATGCTAACCCGATTTTTATTATAGGAAAGGAAGTACCCCATAAGATTCCTGCTAGCAAAGTTAAGAAAACCGCTTTGCTTTTCTTCGTAAAAAACAGACCAGGCAACCTTTCCCCTCATTGTAATCTTTTCTCGTAGATAACTAAGTTAATAAATTATTTTGTTCCAATTTTTCATAAATGCAAATCTAAAAGACCAAACAAGGAAAATAGACTCAGTATTCCAACTTTTCGTCTAAACAAAGCAACGCCATTAATTCAAACGATTAGATCTATGATTGGCTGTCTTGTTACTAGCCACTGTATCGTATCACTGCAAATCGCAGAATTTTAGCCGATTTAACTAAAGCATAAACCTGTTTTTCTGATAAACCTTTGACTTTTCGTTTTTCAAGTTTTCGGATATATTTATCTAAAGCTTCAGCTGCTTCATGTCCACACAACGCTTTGCTACCATACATATTTGCTGTCAATCTTCATCGCTAGAGCAATAATGGGCTGAACCCCAACATAACTTTTTCAAATGATAATTAAAACTACTGTTGTACACCTAATCATTTGGCTATAAACAAATGATGCATTTTGCACAGATAATACTGAAAAAAATTTAAATGTAAAGTGCAAAAATGGGCGTAGCTACGTACTACACATGATTAAGCTTAAACGATACAATACATGTCGAGGATAATAACATTAAAAAAACAATTATTACACATGCTAATTCAGAAAAAAACAAATACTCCCACCAATTCATCAACCACAAGAAAACCAATGTATAGAACTGGTATAGCAAACCTACCACTTCATGGTAGAAAAGCTCCTTTCTGGTTAACAGTAAGAATGCGTAAGCTAGCAAAAGAAATAGCAAACATAATGATTGAAGAACAAGGCACAGACACATTTGTTCAAAACTTGTCGGACCCATATTAGTTTCAAGCATTCGGTTGCGTACTGGCCTACGATTGGCACAGCTTCGGAGTGACCACGGTAGTTACAGGCATTCTTAAAGGCGCCTTCTTGCCAGAAGAGCACGGTATCGCTATTTGCGGAGGAAAAGGCAAAACATCAAAAAAAGACTCCCAGCGATATTGCATTAGCTGGTAAAAAATTTGGTTTTTCAGAAGAAACTATCAAAGCGCTATTATACGGTAGTAAAATGGCTGCAAAAGTTGACAACGCAGCAATCCAAGCAGGGTACCCACTTTATCATCATGCTTTTTTAGTGACCAGAGATGAAAAGTGGGCAGTAATACAATAGAGTATGAGCGATCAAGACCGGACCGCAAGACGTTATCATTGGTTATCAGAAAATATGTCAGACTCTGTTGTTGAACCTCACAAAGCCATTGTTAGCAACGCAAAGCGTGGGAAGGCACTAAATATGGTAGCAAAAGATAGTGAAGCCGCTAGAAAAGCGTCTGTTGACATTGCAAAAGAGCCCACACGCAAACTCATGAAGCTCATTCAATCCACTTCAAAATCGCTCAACCAAAAATCACTTCAAAACTGGTTACTAGAAAACAATGATCCTTAGCAACAGACCATAAACACCCTAAACATGCCACGAAACATTAATTGGGACACGCTTAGCCCGTTTACGAGTTTCAACCCAACAACTGTGAGGAACTCTTGAGCTTGAAAGGCGTAGGACCAGCAACTGTTCGAGGTTTAGCTCTTGTGAAAAAGAAAAACTGCATTCTTTGCAAAGGTTGAGACGTTTCGTTTCCGAAGATGCAAACTCTTAAAGCAATTTGATGTATAGAATTTATCGAGGAATCAAAAGTTGCTTGTGAGACAAAAAATTGCTGCAGTAACCGGAATACTAGCACCCCTAATTGCATTTACCTGCATACTTACGGCTACAGCATCTGACCCCAAATTCAGCTGGACAAGCAACGCATTAAGCGACCTTGGCATAATACCAGGAATAACAGGGACACTCTTCAATTTTGGGCTCATCACATGCGGACTTTTAGCTTTAGCTTTTGCTCTCTTTGGCTTATTGCAATACTTCCAAAGAAGCTTGGTTGGCAAAATTGGAACCGCTGTTTTTGTTGCAGCAATAATAGCACTTATTTCTATCGGAGTCTTTAACGAAAATTTTTCGCCCACTCACTACTTGGTTTCCGTCACTTTCTTTGTGACATTGCCAATTTCTCTGTTTATAATTACGAGTGTTTTTGCAATTAAGCACCAGAATAAACTGGCTTGGTTTACAATATTAATGGCTATCGCTTCAGCAATACCGTGGATACTAAATTTCGCAATCAATTATGCTCCCAATGTAGCTATTCCCGAGTTCACTTCTGGAATTGCAGGAGCAATATGGATAATAGCAGTCTCCTACAAAGTTCTTAGACAAAATCAGGCTCAAACCCAAAATAAATGAATAAACTTTTATTATTGCTGATTCACTTAATTGCCTCATGCCAGGTGGGGTCGTAGTCTAGACAGGTATGACGACGGGCTCCAGAAGCAAGCAACGGGTTTGCTGACCTCGCTCAGAGGAATGACGAAATTCTGGAGCGTGTCTAGAGAAACCCGTAAGGAATGGCTTCGCGCCGTTCCTGGGTAAAGGTCGTCGGTTCAAATCCGGCCGGCCCCACCACTTTTTCAAGCATTTTTATTTTTTCGTTCTTAATTAAATCGATTCTTTGATGGAGATCGGTCAAGGAGGAATAGGCTAAAATACATTCAAGTTGGACATTAAGTTTGAAGCGGTGCCCTTGGCGAATAGCCAGAGAATTGAGCGACTACGCAAAAAAGCGCCATTATTGATAGTCTTAGCCATCGTTATAGCTATAGTTGTTTACGTTCTGTTCGAGATTTTGGAGGACGTTTTTGTAGACAAAACTTCAGTTGCTAATGGACCTCTAGTCGGTGCCATAATTTCTCTAATAATTAATGTAAAGGACACAGTAAAATCATTGAAATACGTCGGCATCTTCATACTGATGCTGCTTGAATCAAGTTCTATTCCAATTCCAAGCGAGGTTATTCTTCCCTTTGCAGGTTACCTATCCTCTACAGGATACATGAACGTATGGATAGCTATTCTAGCGGCAACTGTTGCTGGCATAATTGGTTCAATGATTGATTATTACATCGGATTAAAAGGAGTTCAATCTCTTGCCAGACACCGCATTTTAGGCCGAGTTCTCTTTTCTCCGACCCAACTTGAAATTGCTGCAAAATGGTTCAACAAATATGGTTCTATAATGGTTTTCATAGGTCGTCTCATACCTGGATTTAGAACTCTAATCTCATTCCCAGCTGGAGCAGTACGAATGCCAATACTCAAGTTCATAGCTCTTACAACAGCGGGGTGCATCATTTGGAATGCAATCTTGATTTATGTCGGTTGGTATCTGGGCAAAAACTGGGTTGAGGTTGCCGGCGTGTCACATTATTTAATTTTAGCAACAGTAATTGTCGTTGCAACTGTGATTCTTATTTACTTGATCAAACGAAAACAAAGAAAAGCCAAAGCACAGAAGCACCAGATCTAAGGGGTGCATATTATTTATTTGCTAAATTATTTGGGTTATATTTGGTTTTAATTCACCTTTAATTCCGAGATTTTTTGCCTCTTGAATCTGCAGCATACAATCCACATTTGAGGCTTCATTGAATATTTTATAATCAATCATTGAGAGGAAAGCAGCGTCGATAGAGATAGGCGAATCAGATGCAAAGATTCCAATATCTTTCATTTTGATGTCGCCGGGATTGGGCAAGCAATCACAGTATGATGTTATGTTTTTAGCAAAACTCACATATGAAACTTTCTTTGGCTTAAAAGTAGCCAAAACACCGTATGCAGCTGAAGCAAGTGCTCTGCAAATATTCTCCTGTTGAACAAAACTAATTGCATCCTTGGGGCAATCATGTTTGCACATTGGGCAACGCATGCATAAAGCTGATGTGTTTCTTGCTTTTCCTTCTATAATTTCAGGTAAACTCATCTCACATATTTCTTTGCATTTGCCACAGCCGATACATTTGGATTGGTCTATTTTTATGTCTACTGTTCTATGTTGCCTAAGTTTGCCAGCTCTTGGAGTGCATCCCATTGCAAGATTTTTTAAAGCGCCGCCGAACCCACTGAGCTCGTGGCCTTTATCATGGGACATAACGATCATGGCATCAGCTTCAGCTATAGCACCTGAAATTTCAATCTCCTTTAGTATGCCTTTGGTCGATATTGTTCTGTAGTTTTCACTTCTGAGTCCATCTGCAACTATAAATGGCGCAATATTATACCCATTCATCAAAGCTGTAATCATATGATCATAGGCATTGCTACGTGACGCATGATAATACGTGTTTGAGTCAGTAAGGAACGGTTTACCCCCATTTTCCTTAATCTTGCGAACAATTTCATGAACGAAAACAGGTTGCACATAATAGGGGTTACCCAGCTCGCCCACATGCAATTTAACAGCCACAAGATCACCGGATTCAATGCAATTAAAAGTTCCAGCCGAGTCATAGAGACGATTTGTCTCCTCTACTAAATTGCGATTTGTGTCCCATGGAGATAAATAAACATTCATAATATCCCTCAACGTAGAATACTTAAACCCATTTTTAATATAAGCATAATCTTCACGGAATCAAAATTATAAACTATGCAATTCTAATATTTTTTCCCTAAACTGAGCTTCTTTTGAGCTTCAAAAGCTTCAGACTTATTATCAGCCAAAATATTAACCCAAAGCTCAAACTCAGCTTCTGAGATTTCCTTCTGAATTACGCCTTGTTGGTCACCCGAGAAAAAGCGCGAAGTTCCACCTCCAAAAAGTTTAACATAAAAGATTCGATCCGCAATTATTAACTTAGAAGAACAACCTGCTCTCTCACCAGCAGCATAATCAATTTCGTAACCCATCAATCGAAACCTTCTTTGGAAACTTTATAGACTGTTTACTTAAATTTTCCCTAGCAAAAAAATGTTTTGCAAATTGCTTTTTTTAATTTGTAGAAATAACATGCCTTCACTATTGCAACTAAATCCAATCTTGGCGTTTAAATAGGAAGGTAGTTTCCATTATTCAACAAGTTTGTTTTGCTGCACTTGACTGCTACTTGTTTTCCTATGCTTATAATACAAATATCCCGAGGCTAAAACTATCGTTATTATAACGGCGATAGCTGTAACTTCGATAAATGGAAAAGGTGCTATGCTGAAATAAACTGTTTTTAAAGCATAATTGCCAACTTCATCACTAGCGTAAACTGTTAAACTATGGGAACCGTTAGGTAACGCTGGTAGAGTTACATTTCCAATAATAGTTTTGTTTTCTTGTCCATCTAAACTGTAGACTAGCTTTGAGATTGGTTCGTTAACTGCGATTGTCAATTGAACATCATTAGTGCCGTAAGATTGGTTCTGAGGGGCAAGTATTACTATTTTAGGCGGAAGTGAATCAATAGAAAAGAAAATAACATCAGAAAAACCCATGTTTCCTTGACTGTCATTGGCATAAAGAACTAAACTATGTTCTCCTTGGGTTAGATTCAAAAACTTAATCTCTGGTTTAACTGTAACATTTGCCTGATTATCTAGACTGTAACCCATCCAGTCAAACCCCCGGTTAACTAAAAAAGATACGTTAACATACGAGTAAGTTTTGTTCTCTGGCGAAGTAATTTGAATTTTCGGTGGGACCGTTCCATAACCAAAAGGCTTGTACATTTCGTTAGTGTTTAACCAGTTTTGACCATCAAAACCGCCTAGAGCGTATAAAACATCATTGACAACAATTAGGCCCAAATAAGCTCGCGGAGCGGACATCGAAACGCCAGCACTCCACGAATCGTTAACTGGGTTGTACACTTGTGTCTTATCACTGTAAACATTATTAGAATAGCCACCTACCAAATACAATCGCGAAGGCGCCAAGTAGTCTTCAGTTGCCGCACCCGCACCATACGTCGTTGCAATCGGCAAATTTGCGGCTGAACTCCAATTATCAGTCTGAGGATTATAAACTTGAGTGGCAACAATTAAAGCACCGTTTTGCTGCGAAGCTGGACTCATCGACCCGCCTACAATGTAGATTTTATTATTAAGTGTCGCAGATGCATATCCGTAAACTGCCATCGGAACGGGTGCTTTAGCGCTCCAACTATCATTGGCGGGATCATAAACCTCATTTACACTGGTTCCAGCGAAAAATGGATCATTGCTTGAATATTTTTGCCCTCCAATCAAGTAAATTTTGTCAACCACAACACATGCGCTAAAATCAGATCGAGGTGTAGGCATAGAGGCTCTTGTTTCCCAAGTATTAGTTGACGGATCGTAAACTTCATTATTTCCAACAAACCCACCGCCAACCTTTCCTCCTATAACATAAATTTTGTGATTGTAGACAGCAATGGCGAAGCCAGTTCGAGCTGTAGGCATAGGAGCCTTGACAGTCCATTGATTTATAACTGGATCATATTGTTCATTATTATTTACAGTTAAGTTGCCTATTATTCCCCCAATAGCATAAATTTTTCCATCTACAACAGCAACGCCAAGTCCGCCTCGAGCTATGGGCATAGGCGTCAAGGTGTTCCAAGAAGATTCATCGACAGCTTGGGCGCTGGGAAAAATAAACGCTGATAAAATAAATGGTGTAATAATAAGCATGATCGATAGAACCTGAATATGCTTATTTATCGATGATCCCCCAGCCTCTTAGAGATATAGATAACACAATACATCTTTATACTGTTTAAAGAAATCGGTGAAAAAATAGCCTTCAATATCTTATATTTTGAAAACTATCCATTAACTTTATGCTCCTGAATAATCCAAGCTAATTTAAGGAACACGAAGACAATTTCTAAGAGAAAATTTCTTACTTAGAAACGCTAAAATGTTTCCCTGCCTTTCTTTGCTTCGAGTGTCTTCAATATGCCTTACAATGAACTCAGAAAAGATTATTTACTTAATCGCTGGGCGGTAATTGCAATAGAACGAAGCCGTAGACCGACAGATTTTGCAAAACAAAAAACTGAAAATGCCCAAACTGCGTCATGCCCGTTGTGTGCAGGTAACGAAAATATGACGCCCCCGTCAATAATGCTGTACCTCAATAAACAAGACAAAATAACAAAAATCCAAGACCCAGCGACTGGAGAACGCCAAAAAAACTGGCTTGTCCGATGCATCCCAAACCTTTACCCAGCGTTCAGTCCACCTAAGCAACCAGAAGATGGCGTGCAAATCTTAAAAAATGAATGTTTTGGCAATGCGATTGGCAATCACGAAGTTATTGTTGAATCGCCAAATCACAATGAAAATCCAGCAGACTCTGACCTTTTCCAGCTTGAATTAGTAATACGGGCATACATAGATAGACTCAAAGACCTGCAGTCAAAACCATATATAAAATATGTTTCAATATTCAGGAATTTTGGAAAAGAAGCTGGGGCTTCGCTTTCCCATGCTCACAGTCAAATAATTGCTACTCCAATAGTTCCAACAATCATCCAAGAAGAAATGGACGCAAGCAAAGCATTTTACAATGACCATGGGAAATGCATTTTTTGCGAGATCATTAAACAAGAAGCAAAAGGGTCAAGGATCATTTATGAAAACACTAATTTTCTTGTTTTTACTCCTTATGCAAGCATCAATCCAATGGAATTTTGGATATTCCCAAAAAAGCACGCTTCAAATATCCTCAACCTTGATTCTCAGGAAATATCAGCACTCGCAAGAACACTTAAAACAAGCCTTAAAGCCCTCAAAGATCTTGTAAATGATCCACCATACAACTATGGCTTCCACTTGGCAACGAATGAAGAAGCAAAAGACCACTACCATTGGCACCTGGAAGTTTACCCCAAGCTTTCAATTTGGGCAGGCTTTGAGATGAGTACAGGAATATTTATCAACACAATCCCTCCGGAAACAGCAGCCGAAACCTTCAGAAAGGTAATAAAACCCTAAAACTCCAAAACTTCTTCCTTAAATTTTGGCTTTTCTAACAGGATGTCTTCAATATAAGCTCTCAGAGGTTCTCCGACACTCCACGCTTGCGAAATGCACCCTCTCGGTTTGTTTGGGAAATCAGAATCGTATACTTCGCTCAGCGTTCCTAGTCCTGCTTGGTTAATTCCTTGAATAAAATACGGCAAAATAAGATTCTTCATTGCATATCCACGTGAGTTTGATCCGTACCTATTTACTTTCAGAAAAGCGGTTATAAAAGGCCCCAACAGCCAAGGCCAAATGGTTCCATTATGATATGCTGCATCCCTGCTCAATCTATTGCCAAAATATTTTCCAACAAACTTTGCATCACTCGAAGCTAAAGTACGCAAACCATAAGATGTCACGAGCTCACTATTCACAACCTTGACAACCTGCTCGCTTCGAACTTCATCTAGCATTGTGTAATCTAGTGACACCGCTAAAATTTGATTGGGGCGAAGAGACGAATCAGAACCTCTAAGATCTAGAACATCGTAGAGGCAACCCGCTTTCGGGTTCCAAAATCTTTCATTAAAGCTTTCTTGAGTTTTATCTGCCATCCTAGCATATTTTTCAGCTAAAGAATTCTGGCTAAATTTGTTTGCAAGCAATTGCATAATCCGCAGAGCGTTATACCATAATGCTTGGATTTCAACAGCTTTTCCAGCTCTTGGCGTAATCGCTTTACCCTCTACTTCTGCATCCATCCATGTCAACCTTGAACCGTGAAAGAGCAAGCCGTCATCGTCCAATCCTATCCCAAATAATGTCCCCTGTTCATGGTATTCAATAATTGACACTAGATCTTCCCAAAGCTCATCCCTAACAAACTCAAAATCGCCAGTATACTTCAAATATTGAAGTACTGCGTTAACATACCAAAGAGTAGCATCAACCGTGTTATATGTCGCTTCTCCTAATCTGTCTGATACAAAGTTAGGAATTAACCCATTTTTGCAGTATTCGATATAATTTTGTATCAGATTCTTCGCTTCGCTAAACCTGCCTGTGGTCAACATTAAACCGGGTAAAGAAATGAATGTGTCTCTCCCCCAAGGTTCAAACCAATGATAGCCTGCGATAAGGGATTTCTTGCCCCCATTATTTTCTACGATAAAGGATTCAGCAGCAAGTACCATCCAATTCAGCCAATCGCTCGAAGAAATGGTGGGATGCAAACGATAAAAATTGTCCAGCAAATCGTTCTTCTGACTCAACTCTCGGTTAAGCGTATCATGAATTTTTATAATTGTGTTCCCGAAGGAATCCAGAGCTTCTCTTGCTATTTTAGTTTCGGGATCTATGGCTGACATTATTGCAAATTCTTTTTTCGCCATGGAAGGAATTTGAAGTTCGAAATATCCGGGCTGGAAGCAATCATCAGTGCTGCTTTCTCCGCGTTCTGCTTCGTCGCGATAGAAGAGACGTTCAACCCAATTCATTTTCCTCTTAAACTCTCCGTCGGTTGAATGGCAAATAATCGAAGCTTCTGGATACTTAAAAATTGTTTCAATTTCTTCTGTGTCGCTTTTTTGAGAGAAATTTAACGGATTTCTATAATGATCTAGAACGTTGTGAAAATAACGGCATGTCAGCAGTGGGAAAATTCTTACTTTAATTCCTAAATTATTTTTGTTATTGACTTCATAAATTGCTGAGACAGCATTCTTTTTCTTAGGCATAAAAATAGTTTTCCTAATACTAATTCTGTCTAAATCGTAAAAGTAACTGGGGTAGGGCGCGATTGAAAATTGTTTTAAAAACGTGTATCCTTGTGGGTAGGTGCCATCATGGAAGTCGTTAGCGCCTAATCTGTAAACGTTATTTCCAACAATTACATCTTCATCAAGTTTTGATAAACATACAGTTCGTTCTCCAGGGGGATGCAACGCACCAACGAGTAAACCATGGTATTTCCTTGTGTTGATTCCCAGAACTGTAGATGAAGAGTAACCTCCCATGCCGTTTGTCAGCAGCCACTCTTTTTCTATAGCCTCATTGAAACACTTTAGCGTTTCTTGATAGAAAGTTATAGTTGGCAGTTTCATTTTATTGTATCAGCTTAGCTATATTTTTGTCTCGGGGAGCACTGAAATAGTTTGCTACTGGAACGCATTTTGTTCTGAATAAAAGCAAATGAGGCTTTGTTAGCTTGTATTCGGTGAGAGTCTCAGCGTAACCCATTCCTTTAGCGAAAACTAGCTCGGCCTCATCGTAAATTTTCAGAAATTCAGGTGAAACTTCCTTTTTCTGCAAACCAACAGCGTCGGTGCCTGTAGTCAATATTGTATCTGCTATTTTATCCATTCCTGAAAACGTCACATCGTCCAAAGTTGCATCGTTAATTACAGGACCCCCTTTAACAACGTAAGTTACCTTTAGCCCCATATTTTTTAACTGTTCAACAAGCAACTTGTCAAAAACTATTTCTCCAGCATTGTCGGCTAAGAAAAGAACGCTATTTGTCTTCTTCGCTAGCGCATACGCTTTATCAATATCATCTATCGCCAAGTCTTTGGCTGCTTCTCTGAAACAACCAGATAAATCGCTCAAAGTAAATTTGTGACCTGGAATATCAAACTCCATAATATTACCCACAATCGCACATAGACATGCTTTTTTAAACCTTTCCTGTTGATTATTTCCCTCTTCAACGAGCTTCTTTGCATGTGGCAACATTTTCAAAGCTTTTTCGTTAGCTATTTTTTTGCTTCGAATGTATGGATCATCGTTTTTTGTTAACTGTTTGATTATTCGGTCTCTTTTTGTGCCCAAATCTGCTGCAACTGAGTTGGATTTGAATTCCCGATTTAGTAGTTTAACTACTTCGGCTAAACAACGGAAACGCAGGGCAGGGTTCGTTGTAGCTTGATATGTTGCAACCTGTGCGCGTGCAAGTAAGCAAGATTCACATTCAGCTTCAACCTTCAAAGCTTTCACACAATTAAGGTTTTAATGCGTCGGCAAAAGCACGTAGTATGCCATATTGATTTTTCGCTTTCACAATCCCACTTGCAACAAGCACACCTTGTGTTCCAAGTTTAAGAGCCACCGAAACATCTTCACTTTGACTAATTCCAGCGCCACATAAAATAGTTATATCAGAATTTACTTTTCGAACAAGTTTAACTGTATTATTGACAACCTCAGGTTGAGCTTTGGAAACAGGAATTCCAGTGCCAATTAATTCAGGTGGCTCAAAAGAAACGATGTCAGGTCTCATCGCCGCAGCAGCAGCACTTGTATTTGGGTTGTTTGCACAGACGCAAGAAATTAGTCCTTTTTCGCGAGTTAACGAGATAATTGCTTCAATTTCTGATAGTTTTAGTTGCCTCTCCGAATGATTAACTAATGTTCCAACAGCACCTGCTTCCTTAATCGCATCAATTAGAACATGCCCGGTGCAGTTTCCAGGCTTGATAGGATCAATATGCTGAGCAAAGATGGGAATCTTAACTGCCTCTGACACCCTCGCAATATCAGAAAATTGAGGGGCAACTACAATGCACGCGCCAGTTTCATTAGTTGTTCTTTCAGCATTTTTTGCTAATTCAACGGCTTTTTGACCCGTTGATTCCAAATATGTCTTAAAGTTTACAATAATCATGGGAGATTGTAGATTCAAGTGCAAATTCCTCGCTTAGAAAGGTAGGGGTTTTTACTAATATCATTTGCCTTCAAAGAAACCTGTAACCAACAAAGTGGTCATAAGATAATAATCTATGCTGGGACTTTAGTTTTTGAGGCTGCCGTTTTAGAAATATTTTCTTTTAGCATGCCTATAAGTTGTCCATTTTTAACCATTGCAGCTCGTTTTATGCCTTTTTCTTCCATAGTCTTCATTGCGGTAACCATTGATTCATTTCCCTGAAGAATTATTAGTGGCGTGAAGTTAAGGTTCTTTGCTAAGGTTTTTTTAGGATCCTTGTTTCCCTCAACAATGTCCCATAATATGTCCTTGTCGTTCACGACCCCGATGGGTTGTTTGTTCTCAGTTATTAAAACGGACGTAACGCTGTTTTGCAACATTTTAGCGACAATTTTAGTTACTGTATCGGTAGTTGTGACTTCAACTAAAGGAAGCTTAGTGCCAGCTTGACTGCTGATTTCTGAAATTTCAATTCCTCTCTTCCAGATATCATTAAGCATTTCGCTAACTCTTTCAATTTGGCTTGAGTCACTAGAGTAGAAGGTATCAGCAAGGTAGAAAGCAGATTCTGCTCCCAAATCACTTAGTGGAGGCATTTTGAACATGAAAAGGTGTTTATCGTCTACAAGCATCATTGTTAGATAACTTATAGGTACATGCTTGATTTCAAACAGAGCTGAAAGTTTTTGCGCAGGTTCAAGATTGTCAAGATCGATTGAAGCCATTATTCGAGTTTTTAGATCTCGCCTGAAATATTTTACTATTGGGTCACTTTCAGCTAAACGGTTTATACTCTGAGAGGTCGTAATTATAATAATGTTTTTCTTTGCTGATTCCAAAATCTTTGTAACTTTGTACCAAGCTTCTTCAACTCCTTTAATAACAATCGTTTCGCCTATCGGAATCCCACTCTTTACTTCATCAATCCGTTTTGAAGCATCAACTCCACTTTGCCACATTTGGACAAAAAACGCCTTGAGAACTGAAATGAACATTTTGTCATTAATCCACAAACCTTCATCTTCCAAATTCAGCACTGATGCTTCATTACCAAAAGGTGCATAAAGCATAGCTTCCTCTTCATCTTTAATTAGAAATCTTGGGAAAAATTTTGAACTCATACTTACATGACGAAGTTTAATGTTTAATTTTTCATTAGCAATATTTCTATCTAACCTTTCAACAATTTTGAGATTTTCATGTGCGATTTCAGTTATTATTTGATACTTGATTTTCCTATCTTGAGAAGAAGTAACGACTGTATCAAAAATTCCTGCTATATCTTCTTGAATTAAACCTAGGGCAGTCGTTAAAATTATGACTTCACTTTTCGATTCTTCAATCATAGATAACATTTTTGCATGAATCTTTTTCTTTCCAGTAATTATGGAGAATTTAGCTACAGGATATTCTGATTCGGGAGCACTTATAGACTCCCAAGCCGTCAAAAGAGTTTGTTTCTGATCCGTTAGATTAGTAACTTCATTCTTCTTAGCAATAATAAACTGGTCCACTAAGGTTTCAAAAGAAACAATAGTAAACCTCGTGGGTCTTTCCAATGTTGCCTCAATAAAGCCTTTTTCCTGCAATTTCTTGAAAGTGCGGTAAGCTTGAACCCGTTCCATTTTAAGTCTTTTAGCCACAAAACTAGTTGATTGAACACCGCTTTTGGCAAGAAACATATAAACTTGAATTTCTCTTTTTGACAAACCAAGAATTTGAAGAAATTTTGATACGTCTTTTTCGCTCATCAAGCAACCGCCTGGTAAAATGCGCTTCGGAAATTATAGATATGGTTCGACATTTATATAACTAATGTTTTTTTGTAGGCTTTTTGCTGTAACAATTGACTACAACTGATATGAAACTATTCTTATGAAAAATGGCTAGATAAGCGGGTCTGAAATGCGCCTTGCTCGTTTTTCACCCTTTTTGCAGGTTTCCATGATTTTCTAATAAAATCGGGATATTCGCCGTTTTTTTCAAGCAAACGTTTAAGGAAAACTGTGGTTTTTGCGTCAGTTAAATATCCACTGCCGAAGTCCCCGTGCTCTAATCTTAAGTTGGCGATCTCTCTATCACGTTCCACCTTTGCTATGATTGATGCGGCTGAAACGATTGGAAAAATCTTGTCTGCTTTATGCTTGGAAATAATTTTTGTTTGTATTTTGAGGCATTCTCTGATGTGGTTTCCAAATCTTTGCTCAATCGTGTCAGCTGCATCAACGAATGCTTCATCAGGTTTTAGCGTTTCAATTATTAGGGCCATTGTTTGAGCCTCAAGTCTATTCAATTTATGAAGTTTTCTGGCGCTTTCGACCACTTTATCAATTTGGTTAGGAAAAATTTTTACTGTTTTGTATTTTTCGGTTAAGCTTATGATTTCAGGATACAAAGCCTCTCGTTTTTTTGGCGTCAAGAGCTTTGAGTCTTTTACTCCTAAATCTTTCAAAAAAGGCAAATTATCAACTTTCATCATAATGCCTGCAACAACTAAGGGGCCAACAACGCATCCTCGTCCAGCTTCATCAACGCCAGCAATTAACATTCTTCTATTTCGTCCTAGAGTTATGAATGCTTTTAATATTCAAAGCTATATTGCTTTTCCAAGATTTGGTCGGACGGAAAAATTAACTCTGGCTGCAAAACAAAAAACAATGTTTTAGATCCTCAGTTTGATTAATTAAACTTTCTTCTTAAATAATTGCAAAATCTGACAAGCAAAAAGAGCTTCACTTTTTGTTTTTTCTATTATTGATAATTATACTTTAATGAAAGATCGTTGGGCCGTTATCATAGCGTGTGCCTTATCGAAAGGCTCTAGATTTACAACTTCTTTAACATTAAAACCTCTATTGTGTAAAACATTCGCTTCCTGCCTGTACACATCATCTGGATGCATAGTTACATCAATGCTCTGTGATTTTACCGCTAACATAACCCAACCAGAGGGTTTTAGGAAAACATCTGCGTTGTCAGCTAGGAGTTTGGCTTGTTCAGGTTGTGCAACATCACAGTAAATTGTATCCACTTTTCCAGAGATGAACATGGCGTATCTTTCAGGCATACGAGCATCTTCCAGCAAAGGGGAAATATTTGGGCGGTATGTTGCGACATTATTGACTAAATCTCTAATTGATCGCTGCGCAAATTCAACGCAGTAAACGTACCCGCTTTCACCTACAATATCTGAAACATGGCTGGGTGTAGTTCCAGATGCGGCTCCCAAGTAAAGTACTTTGTAACCTGGTTCTATAGGCACATTCTGTATTCCTTTAATTATTGCGGCTGCCAATTTGCTTCTAAATGCGTCCCAAACACGATACTCAACGCCCTTAAACTTAACCAGTCGTTCACCATAAACGTTAAGTCCGGGTGTTAAGTTTCGTGTGCTGAGTCGTTGGGCGCCATCTTCAAGCGAAACTTGATAGATTTCCTTAAACTTTAGGTGAGGCTTAACCTTGACGGGCACGCCTGTCTCTTCTCCATTTACCGCCGCCTCCCGGACGCCTTCCACCCCGATCCTGTCCCCTAAACGTATTTTCTCGTCTTTCAGGTTTTTGTTCTCCGCGATCAAAATTCTGTCTCGGCTTAGGTTCTTTAGGTGGCGGTGGTTCCTTGTATTTCTCTCGGATTTCATCTAACCGTTTGTTTATGACGGCTTTTAAATCGTCTCCGATAAAGTGTCCACCGAAAGCGTCAGCTCTGGCCGCTATGGCTAATTTCCCTGCGATTACCCTAGCAATTTTTCCTCTTTGCCATCTTTTAGCGTCGTGCAGTAAAGTATGCTGGAAAATTAAGCCATGTTTTGGCGGTCTGGCACCCGTTTTAAGTGAACGGAAAAGAGCCTTTTCTGCACCGAGTACTTGGATAGTACTTGCAGGTCTCATAGCTAAGTTCTGTAAACTTCCTGCAATTGCTATTAAACGTGCGCCCAGAAGTGCTCCTGCGACTGCTCGTACATTAGGTGCCATTTCTTCCATGGTTCTGTCAACGTAGTTCTCCATGTTTTTCCGCAATTCATAGAATTCAAGTATGTTTTTGGATAAATCTTGTATTTGTTCTAAATCACGTTCCGCTATGTCTGCTCCCATTGATGATTCAGCAGCTTTGGCGACTAATCCTGCTCTTTCTTTAGGAATATTTTCAGTTTCTAAAGCTTCAACTGAATAACCTTCTCTATCGCCTATATTTAAAACGAGCCGAGAATAAGTCTCGTGTTTTTCAACTAAACGGTCAAGTTCTGGGAAGTAGACGCCATACCATTCTCTGAGTCTACCCATAAAAAGATTAACGGTTCGATCTAAATCGTCGAGCGTCTGGATCCCTTGAGCGATGATTAGATCTCTTTTCTCTGATGCGCCTTTTATTCTTAATTTTGCAAGTTCCATGCTAACATTGCGGTTCCAAAGACTTAGTTCCTGCTCGTCTTTAGCAAAGCCAGATTCCAAAGCAACCGCGTTCATACGGGATCGAAGAACTTCAGATTCAGTAGTTTTTGCCACTTCCGCTGTAACGTTCATTTTGCGGTGAACTTCTTCTGCCAAATTAGCTTTTTCAAAAGCAAAAGTGTCAAAACCTGCTTTCTTAAGAAGTGAGATTAATGAGAAAAGTTCATCAGACATTTTTCCATCTTCAGTTTTAAGCAAGCTTCTTGCTGTAGCTTGAGGTTTTTTTGGAAACGAAACCTTGTCAACTAAACCGTTTTTGTCGTCGAAAGCCGCCACTCCAAACGGAAACTGAATTATAAATGCTTTCATACTTTCTAAGCCCCAATAAACTAACTATTGTCAATGCTCTAACTTAATAAATAGTTTCGTGCCTTAAACTGAAAGAAACGCAATCTTTAATACATCGATCTTAATTTGACCTTTTGGCAAAATAATTATTTGTCTGTAGGTTTATTTAGTTAGAGAACGAGCGTTTCACGGAAAATTTTTGCGTCAAAGCAGTTAAAAACTAGTTAAGTTTAAGATCTTGCGTTAAGTTATAGGTAGATCACCAATCTTGGCGCTTGTGGGAGAAAGGATTTATGGTAAATCAGCCGCCTCAACGCGCACGCGGCGTGAAAGTGCTTAAAGCCGTCTCGTCACCTCTAAGACTGCAAATTTTGAACCTATTGTTTGACAAGAGTGCTCTTTCTTATACTGAATTAATGAACCAGCTAAAAATGAGCCCTAGTAGAGATGCTGGACGGTTTGCTTATCATTTGAAATTCATGTTAAAGGCAGATTTAATCGAGGCCGATGTTGAAGCAAAAAAATATTATCTGACCGATCTTGGCAAAATGGTTCTTGATGTTGCTGACCGAGTGGAAAAGAAAGCATTCAAGCCAAGAGGAATGCTGGTGCGTACATCGCATCTAACTGTGGAAGAGTTTGATGCAAACAAAATAGCAAATTCTCTAATAAAAGAAGCCAAGGTGCCGGCTGAGCTAGCGCAAAAAGCAGCTAAAGAAGCTGAAAAACGATTAATCAAATCAAAAACGAAGTACCTTACAGCCGCTTTAATCAGAGAAGTGGTGAATGGTATCCTGATTGAGAAAGGATACGAGGATTATCGTCATAAGCTCACAAGAGTGGGTATGCCTGTACATGAAGTGACTGCTTTAATAGAAGCTAAAGACCAGGTTTTAAACTCAACTGCTTTGCTTACTAGGGCTGGTCAAACCGTCCTTGCTGAGTATACCCTTCTAAATATTTTTCCCAGAGATATCGCTGACGCCCACCTTTCGGGTGCTATTCATATTGATAGCTTAGGGACATGGGTGCTGAAACCAAATGAAGTTAGTCATGATCTACGGTTCTTCTTTCAAAACGGTCTCAAATTGGATAATCCACTTCAAATTTCAATGGAACCACCTAACTGCTTTGAATCTGCATTGGCAATTGTCTTCAACATGCTCTTACATGCAAAAAACGAAATAAATCGCAATCAGATATGCAATTACTTCAACGTCTTTCTTGCTCCATTTACAAAAGGCATTGGAACTGATCGACTAAAAGAAAATCTGCGCATTTTTGTTCTGGACTTAAATCAACAAGCTGAAGCCACATTAATCCTTGAACTTAAAATCCCAAAATTAACTGCGGAAAAGGAAGCGATTGGTCCGCTAGGAAAAATAACTGGTAAATATAGCGACTTCGCCGAAGAAAGCGGATTGCTAGCTTCTATTATCCTCGAAATATTTTTGGAAGAGAACTCCAAGAAACCGCTTCTCAACCCCAAATTGATTATTAATATTAACAAGGACAGTTTAACAAATGAAAATGCAAATAAGCTACTCCTCAATGCTCACCGTTTAGCTGCAGATAGAGGGACTCCCTACTTTGCTAACATGACAAGAAAAGAAACAGAGAACACTATTTTTTCTCCTTCAGGTATCAAACTTGCAAATGACCTAACAGGTGACTGGGAAACCGATACCCTACGTACTGGCTGTCTTGGTTGGGTAACTATAAACTTGCCACGAATTACTCAAGAAAGTGAAAAGGACAAAAACAAATTTTTCGAAATAGTGAGAGAGCGTTTTGAACTTGCGGCTCGAGCCATAGGAATAAAAAATAATGCATTAAAGCAGTTTGGAAAAAACTCGTTGCCTTTCTTGCTAAAGAGTTCAAGTGGAGACACATATTTCAGACTTGAAAACTGCTCAAGAATAATTAATTTAGCTGGTTTTAGGGAAGCCATAGAATCTTTCACTGAAAAGAGCATTAACTCTGAAGAGTGTCGGAAGTTTGGAGACGAAATAATTCAGAATATTTTGGCTTTTAAACAAAAAGTGGGAAGGAAGCACGGAAAACGTCTATATCTAACGATTCTTGCTGATCCAGAAGCTTCAGAGAGGCTTGCTCAATTAGACGTCGAGAAGTTTGGGATAATCAAAGTTAAATACTCAGGAACCAGAGAGAAACCATATTATTCTACCGTTAAACGATTCCAAGTTAGATCGATTGATACCCTTTCCACATCTACTGAAGCATTCGAGATGGCTCAAAAAATGAAAGGCTTGAATGCTGGCGGAACGCTAGACATTATTGAGTTAGAGGGAGCTGAATTTAAGCCTGAAGCATTAATGGACTTAACAAAACGATTAATTGAAAAACAATATACAGAATTTTTCACTTACAGTCGCATAATAAGCTACTGTGACAACTGCCAGAAAAGTTGGTTTGGAACATTGCATAAATGTCCATCTTGCGGTTCAATGAGCGCGTTAACAACGTTTGACCGTTTTGCTTCAACATAAAAACTATTTAGTAACACCAAGGACTAATGATAGAATTGCCATTCTGACTACAACACCATTCCAAACCTGTTGGAAGTATCTCGCTTGAGGAGCATTATCTACTTCAGCAGCAATTTCGTCCACACGGGGAAGCGGATGAAGGATGATCATGTCCTTTTTGGCATTTTTTAAAGTTTCCAAATCTATCTTGTATGCGCCTTTAACTTTTGTGTATTCTGCCACATCTGGAAAACGTTCCCTTTGAATTCGAGTAACATATAGAACGTCAATTTGGGACATTATTGACTCTAATTTCGCATCTTCGATTGTTGCAATCTTGCTTTTTATTGTTTGGAGAACATCATTTCGCATGCGTAAACTTTCGGGTGAAACAAGATAAAGTTCAATATTATAAAATGCTAGGGCATAAGCGAGTGAGTGAACAGTTCGCCCATATCTTAAGTCGCCGACTAGAGCAATTTTTAACCCATCTATCTTACCTTTTTCTTTTAGTATTGTATATAGATCAATGAACGCTTGCGTTGGGTGCTCTTCTGCTCCTGTTCCAGCATTTATTATAGGTACTTTAGAAAACTCTGCCGCCAATTTGGCTGCGCCTTCTAAACTATGACGTAACGCTATAGCATCAGCATAATTCTCAACAGTTCGAACCGTATCAGCTAGGTTTTCTCCCTTCTTGACGGAGGCAATTTCAGCTTCAGCAAACCCAATGTTGGATCCTCCCAGCTTAAGCATCGCAGTTTCAAAACTTAAACGCGTTCGAGTACTGGGCTCAAAGAATAACGTTGCAAGAATTCTTCCTTTAAGTAAATTTGATCCCTTGGAAGCAAGAGACTCCATCGAACGGCTTACGTCAAGAATATGATCGATTTCTTCTCGTGAGAAGTCTTCGATTGATACGATGTCTCTCCCTTGAAACTCCATTTTAAGGACACCTGAAAACAAGAAAGACTTTAACTGCTAAATAACACTTTGTATAATTCGGCAAATTTTGTGCCAAGTTAGTGCTTATATACTTTTGTTGTTGTTTGTAAACTGTAACATATTTTTAATAGCAACCGATAGGCTGTAATATTTTCAATTAGAAATTTTGAAGGTATCTTCAATGGAAACAATTTTGGAAAAAATTTCTAACCGAGAAAGATCAAAAGGCTCTTTTAACTCTCATGGATATATGCCTAGAATATTCGAAGTTGTGTCACCCTGCCAATGACTAGAACATTGTCAGGATGGTAAATGTCCAGCATTTACAAAAGTTAATGGAAACTTCTACTGCGCTCGCCCCAAACAAAATCATATCTAACCATCACTTTCAATTGAAAGGTATTTCCGAATCAAGCAAAACTAATAAAATTATAAAAAGTGATTTAGCTTAGTTTTTCAATGCGGCTATTGCTTCTTTAACAACAGCTACGGACTTTCCAAATCGTTCTTTTGTTTCATCTGAAAATTCTAGCTCAATTATTTTTTCAACACCTTGTTTTCCAATAACTGCAGGTACGCCAATTGAAACATTCGAGAAGCCATATTCGCCGTTTAGAATGGTGGATACACTCATAACTCGATTTCTTCCAGTCAGAATTGCGTCAGCTGTTATTGCTATTACTACCCCTGGGGCATAAATTGTTGAGCCTTTAAGTTTGATAACGTCCCCGCCTGAACTGACCGTTAAATGCATTATTTTATCAATCTGCTCACTTGTCAAGAAGTTCGAAATAGGAATGCCTGAGACAGAAGCGTGTTCAGCTAGCGGAACCATCGAATCTCCATGTTCCCCAATCACTAAAGCGCGAGTGTCTTCTCTTGAAACATTCAATTCATTAGCAATGTATGTTCTAAAGCGCATGGTATCCAAAATGTTGCCCATGCCAAATAGGCAGCAGCGGGGAAAACCAGATTCTTGAAAAGCAACATAGGTCATTATGTCAACGGGGTTTGTAACTATCATGAGTTTAGACTCAGGAGCATATTTGATCACTTCCTTTACTATTGACCGGATGATTTGCGCGTTGGTATTCATTAGTTCAATGCGCGTCATGTCAGGCCTTCTGCCGAACCCAGCTGTCACGATTACAAGTTCCGATCCTTCCATTTCTTTGTAGTCGCTTGTACCACGGATTTCACCGTCAAATTCAATTGCAGGTGCCGCTTGCATCATATCTAGCGCTTCACCTTTTGCTTGATTTTCGTTGGCGTCAATCAAGACTACATCGCTTATTTTGTAACGAAGGATATCAAACGCAGCAGCACTTCCAACTTTGCCAGCCCCAATGACCGTTATCATAGGTTAATGTTAACGTTGATAGGCTAGATATAATTTGCTAAAACGTCTTTTGAAGGATTGGTTTATTTCACTATTATTACTGGGAAAGGCGATAGATGAGCAACTTTCTCGCTTACGCTACCCAAAAAACGCTCGCTAACTCTGCTTGAAGCCTTATGTCCGATTACAATTATATCAAATTTATCGTCCTTTGCGACATTTACTATCTCACTAGCAGCATCTCCTTCCCTTAGCTCCGATGAAACCGCCACGTCAGGTTTAACAGTCTTTGCATGTGAAACAGCCTTACTTAAAATATCTTCATGAATTTTACGTATGTCTTTAGCGAAAGCAGCTGTACTGCTGACTGAATAATTGGCAGATTCTTGAGGAACTACACTCAAAGGCAGAACTTCAGCTACGTTCAAAATGGTTACAGATGAAGAAAATTTTTCTGCTAAATCTAAAGTGAAATCCAAGACATGAAAAGAATTTTCGGAACCATCGATAGCAACTAGTATTTTCTTAAGCTGCATGAAACTAAGTCTCCTAAAGAAAATTAATGTTTAGAGACCATTAAGCTTTTTCTCGAAATGTTTGTTGTTGGTTCCGAAATTACTAATAGGGTCCATCACTCTTGCGCGCACTAAGAAAGAACATTTGGCGTCACGTTTTGAGAAGATTTTATATCTGTTCTTAGTAATAGATTTGGCAATTGGCTTTGTAGCGCTGGCAACTATGATTGGTAAATCAAGTTCAAGATTTCAATTGTCACAGATGAAGGCTAAATTAAACAAGTGGCGAGTTGCTTTTCTGGTTCTTGTGCTAGTTTATTTTGTCTTTCTGATCCTGTGCCTCACCATACAACCAATGAATTGGGACGAAGTTACCCACTTAAATCGCGCATTGGAGTTAAAAAACGGATTGTACAATAATTTTGTCCGTGACTCATTTTATCCGCCTCTATATTCAGCTTTCACCATGATTTCCTTCGATTTATTCGGTATAAGTCTGTTTTCCGCGAGACTGGTGTCAGCTGTTTTCAGTATCCTTACCCTTTGGGTAGTGTTTGAGTTATCTTACAAAATGTACAGTGGAAAAACCGCGTTAATTTCAGCTTTGTTCTTGGCAGTTATGCCCGGTTTCTTTTGGCTCTCTCGCCTGGCGCTTTTGGAAGTTATGCTTGTCTTTTTCTTTGCCTTGTCGCTATTTTTCTTTTACAGTTGGCTAACTAACCGTAAGATTTGGTTATTGGTTCTAAGCGGTTTAGCTTTAGGCTTTGGGTTTTTGACCAAATATCAGGTGATTGCTGCTGTGGTTGTTATGGTTGTCAGCATGGTGATTTTAGGGCGGGGTCTACTTAAACGATTATTCTCGAGGCTTACTGTGTTTATTATCGCTGCCCTTGCGGTCATTGTTCCTTGGCTTGTGATCGTTTACAATGTCCTTTCATCGTACGTTTTCGATCAATGGATGTATGCTTTACGGATGGGTAATCCGGGGAGATCACTCTATAGCGCCCGATTTCCCATACCAATATACTACCTTATCGAAATGGTTTGGCCATATAGTGATGTACACCCGATTTCAATCCTTCTATACATTGTGGGTTTGGCTGGCTTAGGCTTCTTTGTTTGGCGCAGGAAGAGGGAAGACAAGTTTGTTTTCGTCTGGTTCATTTGTGTTTTTGTGTTTTTCACTCTAATTTCAAACAGAGAATGGCGTTATGTGTTAACGTTGTTTCCAGCTTTGGCAATTTCTGCTTCAGCATTTGTATTGTTTTCTTACGATAAATTACGCGGCACTTGGATACACAACTTAAATGTAAAGAGGAAAAAAGCCGCTAAGGTTGCTGCTGTATTATTAATTATATTTTTGGCAGTAGCGGTTGTCTATAGTATTAACGATATCTACTATAACGTCAAGCAAAATAACATCAATATTGAAATCCAACAGGCGACGGCTTATGCAGTAGCCCGTGACAATGGCAGCCAATCAATTCTGCTTCTTTGTCCATTCAACTTTTTCAGCCAAGACATGGTTCACTTCTACCTCTGGGCAGATGGTAAACCCGAAATCCAAACATATCAATATCCAGCCTTACCAGTGGATACTTACACGCCAACTTTTAACATAACTGAATTTATTGGTCTGTGTAAGCAGGATAACGTAAAATTCATATTCACATATGAAAACGGAGGAACGACACCATACTTCAACACAACCTTAAGCCTAGTAGACATCTACACTCAAATCTACGCTTCAAAAAATTTTACTGAAATATCACCTGAAGCTACTTTTGGTACAAACCCGAGAAGAATCTTGATTCTAAACTTTACTGGTTAAACTCAATCTTCGGCAATTATATTATCAGACTGTTTGGACCGCTTTTTTGGGAGGAATTATTGTCCTCCAAGGGTTTTATTTTTACCATTTGCTTTCATTAACTGAAGAAGCATTAGTTGTTGAGTGGGTTTAAAAAGGCTAGAAAGACTTGAAAAGTTACAGTAACCTTCAAAAAAGTGAGGACTTATCTAAAGAAGTCCAAAGGTTCAGTGAAAGCCCGCAAACGGTTTTTTGCAATGTTTTACCAATAAATCATTTTAGGTCTATTGCTATTGTTTTTTCTTTTTAAGATTTGAAAGTTTATGAGTTAGGGTAAAAGCATATATCCTAAGACTTATCTTTCTAATTTTTTACCTTTAAGGTAGCAATTGGCGAAAATATGGATTTAGCTGATAGTATCCTAAAGCTCAAGAAAGAGAAGAAAGCTATAATCTTGGCTCATAATTACCAGCGGTCAGAAATTCAAGATATCGCTGACTATGTTGGAGATAGCATCGAGTTGAGTCGCAAAGCAGCAGACGAAAAAGATGCTAAAATTATTGTTTTTTCGGCAGTTGATTTCATGGCTGAATCTGCCGCAATTTTGAATCCGGACAAAAAAGTTCTTTTGCCATGTTTAGGTGCGCGATGTCCGATGGCGCAAATGCTTACAGTCGATGAGATAAAACGTGCTAAAACTAAATATCCGAACGCTCCAGTGGTTTTATATGTTAACACTTTAGCTTCGTGTAAAGCCCATTGTGATATTTGCTGCACAAGTGCAAATGCGGTTGAAGTAATAAAATCCCTTGATGCAGACACAATACTTTTTGGCCCGGATAAAAATTTAGCTGACTACGTTTCTGAAAAAACTGGCAAGAAACTGATTCCTATTCCCGAAAACGGGTTCTGCCCAACGCACCTACTTTTTCAGCCTGAAGATGTAAAAGTGCTAAAGATGGAACACTCAGATGCAACTGTTATGGTTCATCCGGAATGCAGCTCAGAAATGCGTAAATCTGCTGATTATATTGGGAGCACATCAAAAATGTGCCGTTTCGCTAAAGAATCCAGCGCCAAAAACTTCATAGTCGGCACCGAAGAAGGCATTCTTTACCGTTTGCGCAAAGAAAATCCTCAAAAAAACTTCTACTTGGCATATGAAGGGGCGGTATGCCCAAACATGAAGTTGACAACTCTTGATCGACTTTATTCCGCTTTGAAAGATGAAAAAAATGTTGTTAAAGTTCCTGAATCAGTTGCTGAGAAGGCTCGAGCTTCGCTAGAACGTATGTTTGAGGTCTAAACCGTTACTATTGTTGTTTTGAGAATTTTTACTCCTCTTCTTGTAGTTAATTTGTCGCTTAAGTGGTGTATTTCTGATGCTTTTCCTTTGACTGCTATCGCTTCTAAGCAGTCTCGTTCACTGATGTGAATATGAAGTGTTGACGTGACTAGAGAAGAGTGTTCATGTTGGGTCTCGGTTAATTCATTTTCAAGTCCTTTTACGTCATGATCATATACCATTAGTATTACGCCTGTTTGGATAGTGCTTTCTTCTTTTATCCATTTTCGTTCGGAAACGTAGAGTCTTACAGCGTCTTGTATCGCTTTACTGCGGCTTTCGTATCCCATTTTTCTTATTATTTCGTCAAAGTCTTTGAGAAGTTCAGGTGGGAATGTTACTCCTATGCGGGTGACTTTTGACATGGAAATCGCTCGATGAATGTGGGTGTTTTGTACCTAAAAGCTTTTATATTGTTAGTAACACTAAAACAAAAAAAAGTGTTACTGATGACGGAGAAAATCTCGGTACCAAACCTTTCACGAAGCGAAAAAGTCAAAATAACTATTATTTTCGCAACACTCATAACAGTAACTGCCGTCGGTTTCTCAGCTGCATTTGTGATAGGAAAAATTGCAGTTGTGTTAGGAGGTCTTGGCATAGTAGCTTATGTTTTTGGCTTGAGACATGGAGTTGATGCCGATCACATAGCCGCTATAGACAATACAACTAGAAAGCTTATGCAGGAAGGAAAACGTCCATATTCTGTTGGTATGTGGTTTTCTCTTGGGCACTCTACAGTAGTTGTTGCGCTTATTGTTGGCCTAATTCTTGCCACAAAAACTGTTGCAACCAATATTCCAGCTCTTCAAAGTGCTGGAGCAGTAATTGGAACTCTGGTTTCAGGAAGTTTTCTTTGGATAATTGGTTTCATCAACGCAGTTATAGTAATTGGGTTATACAAGATTTTTCAGACGCTAAAGGATGGCAAACTGAATCAAAGTGAATTGGAAAATTTGCTTGAAAATCGTGGTTTTATGAATCGTTTCTTTCGCCCACTCTTTAAAGCGATAAGCAAACCTTGGCATATCTATCCAATTGGTTTGCTCTTTGGCTTAGGATTTGATACGGCAAGCGAGGTTGCCCTCATTGCAATTAGCGTAGGAATTGGTGTTTCTACAAATATTCCACTTTACTATATCCTTATTCTTCCATTGCTTTTCACTTGTGGCATGGTTACAGTAGATACAGCAGATGGTGTTGCCATGAGAGTAGCCTATGGCTGGGCTTTTCTTAATCCAATACGAAAGATATACTACAACCTAACAGTCACCGTAATATCCGTATTAGTTGCTTGGGCAATTGGAACAATAGAACTCTTGCAAGTTCTTTCAAATGAATTAAACTTTAACGGCTTGTTCTGGAATTGGCTTGATACGGTGAACTTTGAGATGATAGGCTTTGGGATTGTGGCTATTTTCTTGGTATCTTGGCTAGCTTCTTTTGGTTATTGGCAATACAAAAAATATGACAAGTTAGACCCATTCAAGCAGCAGATGCCAGAATCTAAGATTAGATCAAATACTAATTAGAAAATCGCCTTTCTACGCAATCGGAACTAGAGTGATTTCAAAACAAGCTGGATGCAGTATTAGAAAAGGGCTTTGATTGTGTGATAATCATTTCTGGATGCATTAATCTTGTTTAGTTTGGACCAATAGGGTTTTTAGCATCCCAAGTAAAATTAATGAATAAAATGAGTGACCTCGACATAGCTATAAGCCATCTTTACAATAAGGAATTAACGCTTGCTATTGCTAAGAATGGCAAAATTATTTTCCAGACTGATTCGCATCGAATCTCGGGGTTTATTTTTGCAATTGACACTTTGGGTGTTCAATTGAATGGCGCCTCGGTTGCAGACAAAGTGGCTGGCAAGGCTTTAGCGCTTCTGTGCATTTATGCTGGAATTTGCGAGGTTTATGCTGAAATTTTAAGCAAGAACGCTGAGGTACTTTTTGAAGAAAATGGCATAACTTTTCAATGTAAACATTTGGTGGATAACATTTTGGACCTAAAGAAGACCAACATTTGTCCTTTTGAAAAAGCTGCGGTCGATATAACCGATCCATCTGTTTCTTATGCTGTATTCAAAGATTTATTGGCAAAAATGAAGTTTTGTAAATGATTTTTAGAATGCCCACCAGCCTCGTGCAAAAAATATAGTGAAGTAACACAATAATACTGTTGATGTAAGCGCAAGAGCTACGTTAACCATTTTTCTTTTCGTGATCAAGCCGAATACAAAGAACATTGGAAACATTGCCATAATATAGCGGGGAACGCTAATCCACCATGAAGTAGAAATGGCGAGTGCCCAAGAAAGAGACATGTAAACTATGTATACCAGGCGTAAGCGCTTCCAAATGCTTATTCCGATCATCAGTAATCCAAATATTGCGAAAGCTAATGGAGCGATGCCGATGGAGACGTTATCAGGGTAGGATGCATCCTTAGCCCAATTATAAGCTGCGGTTAAACCACCCCATGGATCGAGTCTGTTATTCCAATGTTGGGCTTCTACTGTTAGGAAGGTAGTTGGGTTTCCAGTGACCTGATAATTTATGGCAAGATATAGTAAGAACCCTGCTAAAGCTAAGAATATCCATAAAACTCGGGCATCTATTTTTCTTAGTTTCCAACCTTTCTGGTGAAAGTACTCGACTAAAAGTGCTGGAAGGAGTATTAGTCCACCGATGCGGGTTAAAGCGGCTAAAAAGCTAATTGGGCCTGCGATTTTCCATCTGTTTGTTCGGGCGTAATAAGTGCTGGTTATAACTAGTGCAAAGAAAAGTCCTTCGGTGTAGGGTGCAGAGAGAAAGTAAGCGACAGGAAAAATGCTTAGAAAAATTGCCGCTTTTATCGCTGCGCTGTCGTTGTAATCGAGTTTAGCTAGTTTGTATAGGTAGAAGAAGGCGATTAGGCTGCAGATGTTTGAAATTAATAGGGCTGTGAGCGTGGCGTAGCTAAAATCGATAGTGAAGAGGCGAATTAGGATTGGATACAATGGGAAAAAGACGATGAAGTTTGCTTGGTCGCCAGTGTTGACGTACCAGTTTTTTGCGATGTCAACGTAATGTGGAGTGTCCCATTTATTGAACATGTACATGACAATCGAGATCGGTGAAGCAGTGCCACTATTGAAGTACGTGACAGTGTAACCTAATGATAAAACTAGAATTTTGGAAAGTATAACTATGAGGATTGATAGCTTGACTGAAGTCGGTATCTTCTGGATAAGATCCTTAATGTTGAAATTCACAGCTTGTTTTCCTTTAGAGTTTCTTATTCAATATTGTACTCCATAATAATGGGTCTACGCTTAATTTTTTGTGTATTTATTTAGTTATTTTAGTCAAGTCGTTTTGGATTTTGCCTTGAAGTCGTTTCATTTCTTAATTTCAGTTTGATCAAAGGAAAGTGGCAAAGCGGAAAGTGATTTAATCTTTGTTTATAAGGCACTTTTCTAAGTCGCTGATTTGAAGGACATAAGAGAAGTAGAATCAGACAATTCTTTGTTTGGTGACCGCGAACTGTTTATATCAAACTTGCATCAAATATTTATTTGTCTAAGGAGTTTAGATATATGAGCAATGAACCTTTTCATGTAACAGACACAAATTTTGAAGAAACAATCAAGAAAAACAAGATTGCATTAATTGATTTTTGGGCAAGTTGGTGTGGTCCTTGCAGAGCCTTAGCCCCAACCATAGTAGAATTGGCGAAAGAACACTCAGGCAAAGTTTTGGTGGGCAAACTTGACGTCGACGAAAACCCTGTCACAGCTCAACGTTTTCAAGTTTTCAGCATTCCAACAATGATAATTTTCAAAAATGGCGCTGAAGCAGAGAGACTCGTTGGCTTATGCGCAAAAAATAAAATAACTGAAACGCTAATGAAACATTCCGTTTAATTCAGGTACTTTTCATTTTTTCATACATTTTTTCAAAAGTCCAACGGATGCTAGACTTAAGTTCTTTCAATCGTTCCTCGTCGACATTTCTGATTACTATCTCTCTGATATGGTCGCCTTCTCGAATAATGTTGTAAGCAAACATTTTTTCCGTCTTCAACTGATTTGCTTTTACAAGTTCCGTGTCTTTTTCTTCCATTTTGGCTAAGACTTTTTCTACAAGAAAATTGCTGAACGGAGGTGTGTTAACACTAAAGTTTTTGGTTTCATCTGGTAACACGTGCATAGAATGCTCTTCAAAATAAATCAATGCGAGGGGTTCATCAGCCATTGTTTTAAGAGGTATTACGCTTTCTGGTTCAGGCAGGTGTTGAGTAGGTGGTTTTGATTTTTCTGTTTCTTGTATTGGCAAAACAACTTCCTTGGGTACTGGTGGTTCAGGGACTTCTTTGAGGTCGCCACGTTTGAAACCTTTTTCAACTAATATTCCATTAATTGTTTCTAATGCGGCTTCTACTTCTTTTGTTTCTGCATATAGTTTTTCTCGTTGTTCTTCCATTCGTTTTTTGAATGCGATTAGTGACTTCATTCTTTCTTGTTCTTGAGACAACACAATCCACACACGCTTAGTATTTTAGTTGTTTGTGCTTATCAGTTTTAGCTTTTCTTTGTCTCTATTGACTCACTTATTTTCTTCAATTGTCCACGATACATTTCAACTATTTCCTTAGAAGTTGTGGCATCTTCAGGGCTCTTATCTGTTCGATATTTTCCTGTAAAACGTGGAAACCGAATAGCTAAGCCGCTTCCTTTTCGTATTGAATCCATCGCGCACGGGTGAATTGGACTTAAAGTGATCTCAGCACCTAGAATCTCGAGCACTAATCTGGGTTCAAACCAGACATCTGCTTCCAGCATTGATATTACACGTGAGTTTTTTCTGGGGATAATATGTTTCTGAAGTGCTTGGTGAAGTGTTGAGAGATCTTTGTCTGTGAAACCGGTTCCGCATTTGGTTACAGTTTCAAAAGTTTCAGTTTCCTTGCTATACGTTGCTAAAAGCAAAGCGCCATATGTACCAACCCTTTTTCCTCTTCCGTGAAATGCTCCAACCACCACAAGATCCACGGTGTCAGTCATCTCGCTCTTGTAGTCACGTTTGTATTTTATCCAGAGCCAACCCCGACTTCCAGCTTGATAAACTGAATCCTTGGAGACTGATTTGCACATCAAACCTTCACAGCCTTTTTCTATGGCTTCTTCAAAGAAATCCTCGAGTTCTTTCGGGCTTCTAACTATTTTTTGGATAGCAGCGATAACTCGATCTGTTGGCTTTATGATGCGTTCAAGTTCTTTTCGTCTTTGGCGAAATGGCTCCAATGTTAAATCTTTTCCATCAACATAAAGAACGTCAAAGGGAAAGAGCGATATTGGATATTGTTCTATAGCATCTTCAACACCATACTTACGTCTTCTATGCATTAACTCTTGAAAAGGTCGCATATCACCAGTTTCTAAATCCATTGCTACACACTCTGCTTCTAAAATCACTTCTTTTGCAGCAATTTTTTCTTTGATTAGTTCCACTGCATCAGGATATTGACTTGAGATGTTTTCTAAGCGCCTTGAATAGAGTACTACTTTGTGATCTTTTTTGTGTGCTTGAACCCGTTCTCCATCGTATTTGTATTCTGCCACACATTTGCCGCTGAATTTCTCCAGAATCTCTTCAGGTGAGGCTAGACGTTCTGCCAGCATTGGTCGAATAGGTTCAAAAACCATGACTTCAAATTTCTTGATTCCTTCTAAGCCTTTTTCTACTGCTATGTTTGCGACTCTGCCAAGGTCTGACGAGATGCTATATGCGCGCTCAATGAGTTCACGTGCTTCCTTTCCACCACCGAAAGCTATCGCCAAAGCATCAAGAACCGTCATATCAGCTATACCTAAACGGAGGTTACTAGTAACTGTTCTCAAGATCCATTTTGCCTCATTTGGCGAGGCATCAGTGAGAAGACTGGAGAGAAGCGCCATCTTGGTGTTCACAGTGCCAGAACCGGATGTTTTAGCTATCTTATCAAGTGTTGAATAAACATGTTCAGCTGTAAGTTTTTTTGTAAAGAAGGTTGATTGTTTTCGTTTCGTCAGAAGCTTTTCCGCTGTTTGACCGACGTCCCCACTTTTTTGCAGCTCTTCTAAAATTAGACTTTCTCTTTGTCCAGAAGCTCGAGATAATGCTTTTATTGCTAATTTTTCTGCCACCCCAATTTCCACACCCATAAAATCAGGGTACAATTTGCCCTGTGTTAGATAGACTACCCTTGATATGATGTCTTTTGGAGTTTTTTTTAATAAGTCAACTAATAAATCTGTCATTTCTAGTCGTTTAGTTGTGGCTTCGATTTTCTCGTAGGAGTCAGCAATTATTGAATAATCCATATTTTTCGCTTAAACAAATACTATTTCTGAAGTTATTAAAACTAATACTTGACCAACGAAAGCGGATGGCATGGATAAGGGTTTTTTGAATCGTTAATTGCTTGAATGTTCACTTTCAATTTGATGGGAAAACTGTAATTTGAGGATGGGCAAGCTTCAGGTCGTTCTAGTTTCCAAGTAATCTTTAATCATTTTATTATGTTCAAATCCTAACGGATCTGGTAATTCTTTGAGGCTAAATAATTTGATATCTTGAATTTCGCTCTCTTGCTTTCTAATTTCTCCGCCGATTTTGTTAACTAGAAAACATGTGGGATAGTACTCGTACTCGACGTCGTCTTTTATGCCCTTCTCGATGTACTCGCCTATTTTGCGAACTATTTTGACATCAAGGCCTGTTTCTTCTTTAGTTTCACGGATAATAGTTTGTTCTACTGTTTCACCTGGGTCCATTCTACCTCCTGGCAATCCCCAGTAACCTTTGAAGGGAATGGTGTTTCGTTTTATGAGTAAAATTTTGTCTTCTGGAAACGGTATTATTGCGGTTGCGGTTTTACCTGTATATTTTTTCATTTTTAATTCACTTTAGTTTGTTTTTTATTCTCCAATTGATCAACAAGGTGACTTTGACAGCAAGTCACTAATCATCACAATGTCAAATGTAACGTGTGCAATAAATTTTTTGAATTCAAAAAGCTGAATCAATTAAGTTTGTGCCAATTTGCTGTTTAATGTTTGGTATTCATTTTCTGAAAGCCAACCTTCATTTTTCAGGTAACTTAAACCTTTTACAATATTTCCTCGGATCAAATCTGTTTTTAGAAGATTATTCTTTTCGCCTGAACTGGTAATTTGGTTATCCAACAAAGAATTCTGCTGTGTCAGCTCTTCAGCTTTCTTGACCAAAGCTGTGATTGTCTTGAATCTAGGACTAAATATTTGCTTGATTTTTGATATGCCAAGAACGCTCCTAAATTTGGCGCTAAAACTGATTGTGTTTGTTATTGAGGGGGCAAGAAAAATGCATCGCTGACTGTATCCTGCTTGATAGCATGCAACATAGAAGGGAAAAAATAATAATGCTGGGGTTTTTACCTGAGAGTCTTCAAAGCCAAGCGTCCTAAGCTTGGCGTTAATTCCTTCTGCAAGTCTAATTGCGCCTCTTAAGCCTTCAATTATCGGTTTTTCTTTTCTAAAGAGTTTTTCTTGTAACAGTTTAAAAGATTGACTTTTAGCATCCCGTTCAATTTCAAGGTCAGTAATAGGTTGACGAGCCAATCTAATTTCGTTTTCTAGTTCTGAATGAAGCTTGTGTGTTTTTTCTTTTTCTTGTTTGGTCAATTTCTTAACATTATTTTCTATTCTATTAAGCGTTCTTTTTAGGCCCTCAATATCTTTCTTAGTTAATTGGCTTTTTTCTTTCCATCTTTTTTCATAAACAAAATGTTTCTTTTGTGCTTGGGTTTGAGCTTCGTGATTGAATAGTTTGATTTTTTCCTCATTGTATTCTATGAGTTTTATTGTTTGTGTTTTCAGTTTTTCGAGATTATCAAGTTCGGCATTGATGTCTCTGTTCAAGTTAGATATTTGGTGTTTATATTGACTGTTTAATTTGACGATTTGTGGGTTTACAAGCTCTTCTTGAGCTTTTATTTTTGCGTTGATTTCATCATTTGCAGCTTCTTCTGCATAGTTCAGTTCGGTGATAAATTTGCTGGTTGTCTTGTCTAGGAGTCTAAGGCATTCTGGAAGCATCTCATAATCGTCTTTGAAGAACGATTTTAGCTTGTTGATTTCAGATAGCGTTGAAGATATTGTTGTTCTTTCAAGAATTGGTGAAAGGAGGGCTGTTTTAGCACCTAAGTCTATTGTTTCTTTGGCTTCTTTGTTATATTCGCTAAATTCTTTCTTGAACTCTGAGTAAACAATTAAACCTGCTAGTTTGATTTCTTTTTCCTTTTTTGTTTGTTGAAAAAAGTCATTAGAGTCGGATAGGAAAGCGAGGTAATCTTCTTGTGTTTTAGCTTTCTTTTCCAGGTTTTCTATAAAGGCATCTGCTTCAGGTAGTTGAGGAAATCGCATTGTGAATGTGGTGTTGTTTAGACCATCAAAAATGTACACTATCTCTCTGTTTGGATAAAGCCATAGTGGATAGCCGATCCTTGAAATAAATAAGAGTTTTTCTTCAGGTTGTCTTAGTAGTAGTCCTCCGCCTTTTTCCCTTTCAAGTTCTGCAAGAGCGTAAACAGCAGCTAACTCAATTTCAGGGTTGTTTGATTCTGTGCTTTTTTGTGTTGAAAACGGCAAAATATATCGTTTGACGGCTGGGTTTGACATTGAGTTTCAAGTGACAGTATAAGGTCTGCTTTTTTATAATTTTTGTTCCATTAGCACTTAATTCTACCTATTAGCAAAATAACGAATTTGTTACACTTCTAGATTTTTTGATTTAGGGCTTGGAATGATTGCAGGTTGCATATAACAATGGGTCTAAAAATATTCAAAACGATCCAAAAGTACCAGGAATTATTAAAAAGTATCATAGAACCTTATCTTAGTCCTTTTTGTAACTTCAAGTTTTGAAGAAGTCTGTTATTTTCTTTTGGAATAATGCTCTCTTTATCAGTTCGCTTTGAAGTATCCAGCGTTGAATTGGAATCTCAAAACGACCCCCAATAAATTGTAGTGATTCAGCGAGGCTTTTAAAGAAGAATGGTTTTTGGCGCATAGCATTTCTAACATTTTCACGTACTTGCCAAACTCCAATAGGCATGATGTATCCTGGTCTTGCTTCTCTGAGCACAATAACTGTTGCTTGGCGTTTTTCTTTAACTAATTGTTCACATGTTCCTAAGCGAGCAGAATAGTAACAGCCTCCTATTTGAGCATAAGTAGTTCGTCCGCTGTTACCTTCCCAGTCAGAAAAAATTGCTATATTAGTTCCAGTTGGATTCCAGGCTGTACCAGGGTACCATGCTTCCATGGACTCATAACTCCATTGTTGTGGGATCATTAAGATTTCAAAAATGTTGTCCATGTAAATTGATTCGTATACTCTGTATTCGTTAATTTCGGGGTATGTCTTTACTTTTTCTCTAAGGTTTTTGGAAACGATGTCGTCAACAGCAGTTATGCTCCAGCGTGTAGGAACTAGGCGTCTGTTTTTTTCCACTCCGAAAGCTCCAACGCTAAAGGCTTTCTGAATCTTTGAGACAACCACACCTCGATTGTAGAGTTCAACCACTGCTTGCGTAGCCCGTAAATCGGTGTCATAATACGCTTTTTCAATTTTATCATCGTACCTTGCGTTACCCATGTGTAAGGCTCGGATAGGTGCTGAAGGTCCGAAGGGTTGAACATCATCATCGAGATAAATTGAACCTCTCGGTTTTTTAGTTAGATTCAATTCAATGTCTACACTGCTGTTAGCCAGCGCTAATTCGCGTGTTTGATCCAGTATTTTACCTGCATTCATGAATTTTTGAACATTAACTCGATATTTGCCGCGGACAAGTAAGCTGCGGAAACCCACAATTTCATCCACAGATTTGCCGAACCAACCCTCGGGTAAATCGTAAATTCCTGTGTCTTCATGTACTGGTGGGACGAGTGGTCCAGCGTAAACGTTTGGGTAGCCGATTCTTCCGATGAAAACGCTTGGAGGTGACATGCCTTCGATGTCTTCTCCCATTAGGGGCACGCTTTTGAGAAAATAGTTCACTTTAACCATTATCGGACAACGAGTTTTTCCACAAAGAAATCTTGAGCCTTTGCATAAAACACATAAACTGTCTTGTCTTGAGCGAGTTATGATTTGGCTTTCATCGAAGTGGGAGTGAGCTTCTAAAATATCTTTTAGCCAATTATCTGGAGAACGAATATTTTGAGCTGACAAAGTGCTATTCATGTTACACTTTCAAAATGATTCTGTCAGCTTGATATGTTTTCCGCAAAGATAATTAAAAATAGTTCAACTCATTCAATTGTTGTTTCTTAGCGTTTGAACTGCTTTTTCCGCCCATTTTGGGTCTCTCCAAAGCGCTCGACCTACTGCCACTAAGTCAACTTTTTCTTCTCTAACAAGCTCATCCGCGAACTGAGCTTCAGTAATTCCACCGACGCCAATTACAGGAATGCTTACGGTTTTCTTTATCTCGCTTGCCTGAGGGACAAAATAACCTTTCACTTGTCTTAGCTGCTTTGGCTCGCTTCCACACATGCCACCGGATACGTCAATAATGTCCACTCCAAATTGTTCAAGTCTTCTAGCAAAAATGATAGATTCTTCAATATGTGTTCCATTCGGTGCCAAATCATCTGACCCTAATCTGTAAAGCAAAAGTTTGCCATTAAGATGTTTGCGAACGTTTCCAACAACTAGGAGAGGAAAACGCATGCGGTTCTCCAAAGAACCACCGTAATCATCCTTACGCTTATTCAATAGAGGGGAAAAGAATTGATTAAGTAGATAACCGTGTGCTCCATGCAGTTCAATCCCGTCGAAACCTGATTTAACTGCACGTTTAGCAGCCAAGGCAAAATCTTCGCAAATATTTTCAATTTCATCTATTTTTAACATGCGAGTTTTGGGTCTCTCTGATGGTCCTGCAGGAATAGTGCCTATTACTTTCTTGTTTGTAACTCCTCCAGCGTGAGATATCTGCACAACTGCAGGAGCTCTAACTTCATGTAGCCCTTTTGCAAGCTTCTCAAAACCACCAATTAACGAATCATCATGGATTCCTAATTGTTTTGGACCCATTTTACCGACTTGCGAGACGTATGCGTGCTCAACAATAGGTAGACCTAAAGCTGATGAACGTCGAACATAGAAGTTAATTAGCCTATTAGTTATAGTACCTTCAAAAGTTGCCTTTCCCGTCTGCATAGGAGGCATTACAATACGGTTCCTAAACGTGTAACCCTTCACTTTCAATGGATCAAGTAAAGTCGTCAAGCTGACACCGTTTGCTATGAATGGAACGCAGCGGTATAATAATATATTAAATTGGTTTTTAGGAAATATACAGACATGATGTTGTGCAAATATTTTTAAAGTCGAGCGCATGATTAGCCACGTTAAAATTTATGAGTAAGCGATCTCTTGGCATAAGAAAGCAAGCGGTTGTCGGATTAACTGCACTTGTTGTTTTATTATGGCTTGTCCTTTTCTTACCAGTTGGATCGTTGAATTATTGGCAGGCATAGACATACTGGATTACTTTTCTTATAAGCGTTTCAGCAATTAGCATTTATTTTTTGAAGAAAGATCTTAGTCTTATAGCTGGCAGGTTGAAAGTAGGTCCAGCAGCTGAAAAAGAAAGTAATCAAAGAATCTTCCAGTCGCTAGCATCTATTTTCTTTATTTAGCTAATCTTAATTCCGCCTTTTGATCATCGTTTCCAATGGTCCCAAGTTCCAGTATATCTCGTTTTGTCAGGGGACATTTTGTTGTACTTGGGCTTTTAACACTTTTTCTTGTTTTTAAAGAAAATAGCTTTGCTTCCAACGTTATTGAAGTGGGCGAAGGGCAGAAAGTAAAGTCAACAGGCCCATATGGACTCGTTCGCCACCTAATGTATTCAGGCGCGTTGCTAATGCTTCTCTTTACGCCCATTGCATTAGGTTCGTTTTGGGGGTTGTTAGCTTTTATTCCCATGTTTGCCGCAATTGCTCTCAGGCTCCTTGAAGAAGAAAAGTTCTTAGTTAAAAACCTGTCCGGATATGTTGAATATCGACAAAAGGTTCGCTACCGACTAATTCCTTTCATTTGGTAACTTTTACTTACCCTAAAATTCTAACGAAAGATCACTTCGAAATATAAAACTTTAAGATTGACGACTTGAATCAGCTCAAAATAACTTGTTAAAATGCTTGAGAATAATTGTTTTATACTCGTTGCCGTTGTTGTCTATCTAGGAGAAATTCGTTTCTAGTGCTTAGATATTAAAGGTGTTCTAATGAAGTTAAATGGTAAGGTTGCAATTGTTACAGGCGCTTCCTCAGGTATAGGATTGTCGACCGCAAAACTATTTTCTGAATTGGGTGCTAAAGTTGCTCTCGTTTCTCGTTCCAAAGAGAAGTTAGAGAAACTCTCAAGTGAGATTTTTAACTCAGTGGCTTTTCCAGTCGACATGTCGAAAATTTTTGAAATTAAAAAGATGGTCAAAGAAGTTTTTGATCACTTTGGCAAGATTGATGTTCTTGTTAATAATGCAGGGATAGGGTATGATGCCTTTGTGGAGAAAATAGACGTTGATGCGTTCCATTATGTTTTTGATCTTGATTTGGTTGGACCAGTTGTTGCAATGCAACAGGTAATTCCTGTTATGAGAGAGCAGGGTGGGGGCACAATTGTTAATGTCAGCTCTGCGGTAGCTTTGATGGTTTTGCCAAACAATGGGCCATATGCCTCAATAAAACGGGCGCTAGCCCTCATGACATTAACCGCAAGAGAAGAATTGAAGAAAGATAACATCATTGTTAGCGTAATCTATCCATACATTACTCTTACTAATTTTGAGAGAAATACTATCCGAGATATTCCAGTGCCTGAAAATGAGATGGACCCTCACGGTCCCTTCCCACCTGACACAGCAGAATTTGTTGCACAAAAAATTGTTGAAGGTATAGATAGCGGCGATGCTGAAATTTTCGCTCATGATTGGTTAAAACAAAGACCCCAATGAAAACAGAAAGACTTAGAGTACTTTTTTTTTACTTAGAACATCACGACCTTCTATTTCAATTATTCAAATTAATTCGGAAAAAGGAAATGGCGCCCAGGCCGGGATTCGGACCCGGGTCCTGCGGGCGACAGCCGCATATACTGGACCGAACTATACTACCTGGGCACAAGCGCCTCATCAATACACGATAATTCAACTAATTAATCTTTCTCGGAAAATCAATTGAACGTTTCTCTTGTGCTTTAGAGAAATATTTTATCGGTAATATTAATACAGTTATTTACTCACAAACTTAAGATAGGTGAAAAATACTGAAGGCTAATGTTAACAACGATATTCTGCAAAAATATTGGGTCTCCATTTCGTTGTTATTGTTGGCTTTGGCATCATTTGTTTTAGGTTACATCGCTCTCTTCTCAGCTTTAATCTTTACATTTATGGTTCCAGGCTTGATTTTCTACCGGTTTTTCTCTTTGAAATCGCATGAAATATGGGCTTTTGTGCCGATCTTCAGTGTTCTTTTTTCTGTTGAACTAATTTATTATTTGTCTTTAGTGTTTGGTTACTCGCGAGATACTATAATCTTTAGTTTTCTTTCCTTGACAGCCATCTATGCTTTAGTGGTTTACAAAAGAGGTGAGTCGCTAAAGATTCCCCGCTTACTCCGATCAAGCCAAATAAAGAAAACAAGTCTTTTGCTTTTTACGA
>Ga0326726_10000130_pt1 | contig 70675 bp, 74 predicted proteins | sample MHFenrmetagenome_2_FD_207603 | JGI IMG/M metagenome (GOLD analysis project Ga0326726, IMG submission 207603) | Lab enriched peat soil microbial communities from Michigan Hollow, Ithaca, NY, United States - MHF15MN | ecosystem: Environmental > Terrestrial > Soil > Wetlands > Peat | place: USA... | reverse complement strand
TCATCGCGATGATGCGCGGCGCGTAGGCCGACATTTCATGGGTTTCGGAGACCGAAGTCTTCATGATGCCGAGAATATGCATCCGACCTTCCTTTGCCTGCGAAAGGGCAGCCTGCATGATTTCCTGGGTGATGCCCTTGATCTTGATGTCCATCTGCAGCGCGGTCACGCCCTTCTCGGTGCCTGCCACCTTGAAGTCCATGTCGCCGAGGTGATCCTCGTCGCCGAGGATGTCGGTTAGCACGGCGAAGCGGTTGCCTTCCTTGATCAGGCCCATGGCGATGCCGGCGACGTGCGCTTTCAGCGGGGCACCGGCATCCATCAGCGACAGGCAGCCGCCGCACACCGAGGCCATCGACGAGGAGCCGTTGGATTCGGTGATTTCGGACACCACGCGCATGGTGTAGCCGAACTCTTCCTTGCTCGGCAGCACGGCCATCAGCGCGCGCTTGGCGAGACGGCCGTGGCCGATTTCGCGGCGCTTGGGCGAACCCACGCGACCGGTTTCGCCGGTGGCGTAGGGAGGCATGTTGTAGTGCAGCATGAAGCGATCGTGATACGAACCTTCCAGCGCATCGATGGTCTGCTCGTCGCGGCCGGTGCCCAGCGTGGTCACCACCAGCGCCTGGGTTTCGCCGCGGGTGAACAGGGCGGAGCCATGAGCGCGCGGCAGCACGCCGGTGCGGATGGTGATGGGGCGCACGGTGCGGGTGTCGCGGCCGTCGATACGCGGCTGGCCTGACAGGATGCGGTTGCGCACCACGCCGGCCTCCAGGCTGTGGAAGGCGTCCTTGACGTGGTTCTGCGCGACGGTGTCCATGTCGGCAGTAATCGTTTCGGCGAAGGCCTTGTTGCGCACTTCGTCGACTGCCGTCATGCGCGCCTGTTTCTGCTTGATGTTGTAAGCCTGCTGCAGGCCGTCCTCGGCCAGTGCCTTCAGACGTTCGACCATGGCGGTGTCTTCGGCTTGCGGCGCCCAGTCCCACGCGTCGGCACCGGCTTCGTCAGTCAACTCGTTGATCGCGTTGATCGCGGCCTGAAACTGCTGGTGGCCGAACATGACCGCGCCCAGCATGATGTCTTCGGGCAGTTCCATGGCTTCGGATTCGACCATCAGCACGGCGGTTTCGGTGCCGGCAACGACCAGGTCGAGCGCCGAGTCCTTGAGTTCGGAGTTGGTCGGGTTGAGTACGTACTCGCCGTTGATGAAGCCGACGCGCGCAGCGCCCACCGGGCCATCGAACGGCAGTCCGGACAGCGACAGGGCAGCCGAGGCGCCGATCAGGGCGGGAATGTCGGCGCTGACTTCCGGGTTGGACGACATCACCGTGGCGATGATCTGCACTTCGTTGAAAAAGCCATCGGGGAAGAGCGGGCGGATGGGGCGGTCGATCAGGCGGCAAACCAGGATTTCGCCTTCGGAAGGACGGCTTTCGCGCTTGAGGAAGCCACCGGGAATGCGGCCGGCTGCGTAGGTTTTTTCCTGATAGTCGACAGTCAGCGGGAAGAAGTCCTGGCCGGGCTTGACTTCATTTTTGGCAACGACGGTGACCAGCACCACGGTGTCATCCATGTTGACGATGACGGCGCCGGAAGACTGGCGGGCGATTTCGCCGGTTTCCAGCGTGACCTGATGGCGGCCGAAGGGGAAAGTTTTCTTGATAGCGCTCACACGAGTTCCTTTCAAAGCAAAAACGCCCCGCATGGGCGGGGCGTGCGAAATTCAGGGGGCAACATGCCCCATCCACTGTGCCGGTGCAGCAGGTTTCCGGGTCATCACAGTGCCCTTGTCCAGTTTACTTGCGCAGGCCGAGACGCTCGATCAGGGTCTTGTAGCCTTCCAGGTGGGTGCGCTTGAGGTAATCCAGCAGCTTGCGGCGGCGGCTCACCATCTTGAGCAGTCCGCGGCGCGAGTGGTGATCCTTGATGTTGGCCTTGAAGTGGTCGGTCAGGTCATTGATGCGAGCCGTCAGCAGGGCAACCTGCACTTCGGGCGAGCCGGTATCGGCAGCAGCACGTTGGTAATCCTGGACGATTTGCGCTTTTTGCGTGGTGGTAACAGCCATGGTGCACTCCTTCTAAATCGCGTGGCCTGCGGCTGAGCGGGACACGTTCTGGGGAAACCGCGCATTTTACGCTGAATGGACCACTTAACTCAAGCCTGCTGTGTGGCGATCAGACGGCGCGGCACCAGATGGCCTGCTTCCGCGTTGGCCAGTCCGATGAAGGTGTGTGAGTCCGTATACGCACGCGTCAGTCCTGAAGGGGCTTCCGGGTGTGCGATGCTGCGTCCCCGGCGCAAGGCCTCGGAATCGGCAGCGTCGAGTTGCACGGCGGGAAGATGGGCCACCAGGCAATCTGCAGGAAGCAGCAGGGCGTACCGCTGGCCGATATCGAGCGCTTCCAGATTGGCGAGGGTATGTGCGTGTTCCAGTTTGAAGCCACCTGCAGCCGTGCGCGTCAGTTCGGTGAGGTGGGCGCCACAGCCGAGCGCGGTGCCGATATCCTGCGCCAGGGTGCGAATATATGTACCGGCGCTGCATTGCACATCCAGTACCACCCGCGGCGGCGCGCATTCAATCATTTCCAGTGAGCGTATCTGTACCTTGCGGGCAGGCCGCTCGATTTCGATACCGGCACGGGCGTATTCGTATAGCGGACGGCCCTGGTGCTTGAGCGCCGAATGCATGGGCGGAACTTGCTCGATTTCTCCCTTGAATCGGGGTAGCACGGAAGCAATGTCGGCACAGGTAACCGCCACATTGCGGGTGCTGAGCACCTCGCCTTCGGGATCGCCGGTGGTGGTGGTGACGCCCATTTCCAGCACCGCGCGATAATGCTTGTCGGCGCCCAGCAGGTAGGCTGAAAACTTGGTCGCCTCACCGAAGCACAGTGGCAGCAGGCCGTCGGCGAATGGGTCGAGGGTGCCGGTGTGCCCGGCTTTTTTGGCGTTGAGCAGCCACTTGGCTTTCTGCAGTGCGGCGTTGGAGGTGATGCCGACCGGTTTGTTCAGTAGTAGTACGCCATCGACTGGCTGACGGGCGGGTTTCACTCGTCTTTCGGGTGTTTGGCGTCTTCGGCGACGGCCGTTTCAATCAGCTGGGTCAGTGCCAAGCCGTGTTCGACCGAGCGGTCGTACACGAAGCTGAGTTTGGGCACCACCCGAAGCTGCATGCGGTGCGACAACTGCGAGCGAAGGAAACCACTGGCGCGCTGCAGGCCCTGCAGGCAGGCATCGTGCTCTACCTGGCCGCCCAGCGTGGTGAAATAGACCTTGGCGAATTCCATGTCGCGGTTGACCTCCACCTCGGTGATGGTCAGCATGCCGACGCGGGGATCCTTCACTTCCTGCCGAATCAACTCCGGCAGTTCGCGCTGGATCTGGTCGGCGACGCGGCGGGCACGGGGGAAGTCTTTGGGCATTTGTAGGGGCTCGGAGTTAGGAACCAGGAGGGCAGGGGCGGGCGCGCGGCTTGCCGCGCTCATTCCCTATCCCCTGAATCCTCACAGGGAACGCGCCACTTCCACGATCTCAAATACTTCCAGTTGATCGCCTTCCTGAATATCGTTGAAGTTCTTCAGGCTCAAGCCGCACTCGAAGTTGGCCTTGACTTCCTTGACGTCGTCCTTGAAACGCTTCAAGGAGTCGAGTTCCCCCTGATGTATGACGACGTTGTTGCGTAACACGCGCACACCGGCGTTGCGCTTGACCACGCCATCCAGCACGTAGCAACCCGCAATGGTGCCGACCTTGGAAATAACGAAGACCTGGCGGATTTCCACGGTGCCAATGACGGTTTCCTTCTTCTCGGGAGCCAGCATGCCGGACAACGCGGACTTAATTTCATCCACCGCTTCGTAGATGATGTTGTAGTAGCGCAGATCCACGCTGTTGGACTCGGCCAGCTTGCGGGCGGAGGCGTCGGCACGCACGTTGAATCCGATCAGCACAGCTTTGGAGGCGAGGGCGAGGTTGACGTCGGACTCGGTGATGGCACCCACGCCACTGTGAATGATGTTGACCTTGACTTCGTCAGTGGACAGTTTGCCCAATGCATGCGCCAGACCTTCGTAGGAGCCTTGTGTATCGGACTTGAGGATGATGGGCAGGTGCTGCACTTCGCCCTGTCCCATTTGATCGAACATCGACTCCAGCTTGGCAGCCTGTTTCTTCGCCAGTTGCACATCACGGAATTTGCCTTGGCGGAACAGTGCGATTTCACGCGCCTTGCGTTCGTCCGGCAGCACCATCATGTCCTCGCCAGCCTGCGGCACATCGGACAGGCCCTGGATTTCGACCGGAATTGAGGGGCCTGCTTCGTTTACTATCTTGCCAGCTTCGTCGAGCATGGCACGCACGCGGCCGAAGGCCTGACCAGCCAGCACCATGTCGCCACGGCGCAGGGTGCCGGACTGCACCAGCAAGGTGGTGACCGGGCCCTTGCCCTTGTCCAGACGCGCTTCGATGACGAGGCCTTTGGCAGGACCATCGGTAGCGGCCTGCAGTTCCAGTACTTCGGCCTGTAGCAGAATGGCGTCGAGCAGGCCGTCGATATTGGTATTGGCCTTGGCCGATACTTCGACAAACTGGGTGTCGCCGCCCCATTCTTCCGGGGTGACACCCTGCGCAACCAGTTCCTGGCGGATACGCTCGGGGTTGGCTTCGGGTTTGTCGATCTTGTTGATCGCCACCACCAGCGGCACATTGGCCGCCTTGGCATGGTGAATGGCTTCAATGGTTTGCGGCATCACGCCGTCATCCGCCGCCACCACCAGCACCACGATGTCGGTCGCCTTGGCACCGCGTGCACGCATCGCGGTAAACGCTTCGTGACCCGGGGTGTCGAGGAAGGTGATGACGCCTTTTTCTGTTTCGACGTGGTACGCACCGATGTGCTGCGTAATGCCGCCGGCTTCGCCGCTGGCCACGCGGGTACGACGAATCGTATCGAGCAGCGAGGTCTTGCCGTGGTCGACGTGGCCCATCACCGTGACGACCGGGGGACGGGCGAGCACTTGATGTTCACTCACTTCGCCTGCGTCAATCAGGAAAGCTTCCGGCGTGTCGAGTGCGGCGGGTTTGCCGATATGTCCCATTTCCTCGATCACGATAATCGCGGTTTCCTGGTCGAGTACCTGGTTGATGGTCACCATGCTGCCCAGCTTCATCAGCGCCTTGATGACTTCAGCCGCTTTCACCGACATCTTGTGGGCAAGCTCGGCGACCGTGATGGTTTCGGGCACCAGCACCTCACGCACGACCGGTTCGGTCGGTGCAACGAAGGTGGTTTCCTCATGGCCGGATTTTGATTTGCCTTTGCGGCCACGCCAGCCAGCTTCGGGCGCCGCACCGCCGCGGGTCTTGAGTCCGCCCCTGCGGCGCGCGGCATCATCCTTCCAGCTGCCTTCGGCTTTCTTGGCCGGTTTTTTGTCGCCCTTTGCCCCGGCCGGTTTGTCCGGCTTGTGCAGCGTTTTTTCTGTCGGAGCCGTGGGTGCCGCCGGCGCAGCCTCTTTCTGGGCTTCCGCCAGCTTGGCAGCTTCGCGTGCGGCTTCGGCCTGTTTGCGCAAGGTTTCGCGCTCGGTGCGGGCCTTGGCGTCAGCAGTCTGGCGTTCCTGCAGCGCCTGGCCGCGGCGTGTTTCCTCTTCGCGTGCTTTGACTTCTGCCTCATCCAGAATCGAAGCCTTCTTGATGCGAGTGCTCTTCCTCTCTACAGGGGAGGGCTTGGCTGCGGGTTCCGCAGCCGCCTCAGCAGACGCGGGCGCAGCTTCAGTGGCTGCAGCGGGTTCAACTGCAGCAGGCTCGGCGGCTACCGGTTTGGCTTTAGCCTTGACCGGCTTGGCCGCAACCGGCTCGACGGTCGGCTCGGGTGTCGGTGCTTCAGGCATGGCCTCGACCACGGGCTGAGCCGGCTCTTCGATTGGTGGCGCAGGGATGGCTTCCGGTGCAGCCTCGGCAGAAGGCTGGGCTTCAGTTCCCGGTGCCGCGGCATCGCGCTTGACATAGGTGCGCGACTTGCGCGTTTCCACCGGGATGGTGCGCGATTTACCGGTGCTGTCGGTCTTGCGGATTTCAGCCGTCTGTTTGCGCGTGATGGTGATCTTGGTTTTGCCGGTTTCGGCTCCGCCACCATGCATCTTCCGCAGATAGTCGAGCAAGTGCGCCTTGTCCGCTTCGGTGACAGGGTCGACGACATCATTTTTACTGACACCCGCCGCCTTCAGCTGTTCAAGCAACAGTTGCGGCGGCAGTTTCAGTTCTAGTGCGAATTGTTCAACGTTCATGCGGTCCTCGTGGCGTATCAGCCTTGGGCGAACCAGGGCGCGCGTGCGGCCATGATCAATTGTTTGGCGCGTTCGGTATCCATGACGGCCATTTCGGTCAGCTCATCGACGTCCAGTTCGGCCAGATCCTCGGTGGTGTGGACGCCTTTGCTTGCAAGCGTCCGTGCCGTTTCCGCATCCATTCCTTCGAGCGACAGCAGGTCGCCCGCCGATGCTTCGACCTGTTCCTCGCCGACGATGGCTGCAGTCAGCAGCGCATTACGGGCGCGGTTGCGCAGTTCGTTGACCAGGTCTTCGTCGAAGGCCTCGATCTCGAGCATTTCGTTCAGTGGAACGTAAGCGACCTCTTCCAGCGTGGAGAAGCCTTCATCGACCAGGATTTGGGCAACTTCCTCGTCCACATCGAGTTTCTCGATGAAGAGGGCGAGGGTCTTGCCGCTTTCGGACGACTGCTTCTCTTCGGCCGCTTCGCGCGACATGATGTTGAGTACCCAGCCGGTCAGTTCGGACGCCAGGCGCACGTTCTGTCCGCCGCGGCCGATCGCCATCGCCAGCTGTTCCTCGTCCACCACCACGTCCATGCTGTGCTTGTCTTCGTCCACTACGATGGAACTGACTTCGGCGGGCGCCAGCGCGTTGATGACGTACTGGGCGGGTTCGGCCGACCAGTGGATGATGTCGACGCGCTCGCCCGCCAGTTCGTTGGTTACCGAGGTGACGCGTGAACCGCGCAGGCCGATGCAGGTGCCGATCGGATCGATGCGTGGATCGTGCGAGACTACTGCGATCTTGGCGCGCAGGCCGGGGTCGCGGGCGGCCGCCTTGATTTCCAGCAGGCCTTCCTCGATTTCCGGCACTTCCAGCTCGAACAGCTTCATGATGAATTCGGGCGCGGTGCGCGACAGCACCACCTGCGGTCCGCGGGCGCCGCGGTCGATGCGCAGCAGGTAGGCGCGCACGCGGTCGCCGACACGGAGGTTTTCGCGCGGGATCATCTGGTCGCGGTGCAGGAAACCCTCGACGCGGCCCGATTCGATAATGGCATTGCCGCGGTCGATGCGTTTCACCACGCCGTTGACGAGGTGCTCCTTGCGATCGAGAAAGTCGCTGATGATCTGCTCGCGCTCGGCATCGCGGATTTTCTGCAGGATGACCTGTTTGGCGGCCTGCGCACCGATCCGGCCGAATTCGATGTTTTCCAGCGGCTCCTCGATGTAGTCGCCGATTTCGATATCGGGATGCGTGTCCTGTGCGTCGATCAGCAGAATCTGATAACCCTCCGATTCCAGATCGGCTTCGGAGACGACCTGCCAGCGGCGAAAGGATTCGTAATCACCGGTCTCACGATCGATCGACACGCGCACATCCGATTCTTCCTTGAAGCGCTTCTTGGTGGCGGAGGCAAGCGCTTGTTCCAGTGCTTCGAACACCACTTCCTTGTCAACATTCTTTTCGCGAGCCAGCGCATCCGCCAGCATCAATATTTCACGGCTCATATTCCCTCCAGCGCTGCCGCCTAAACCATAGGTTTCAGGCGGGCAGCCTCCACATTTCTCAAATCAACCGACATTTCGGTGCCATCGACGATCAGTTTTACCGCATCACCTTCCAGACCGACCAACTGGCCGCTCAGGCGACGGCGGTTATCCATCGGCACCCGCAGTTTCAGCGTCACCGGCTCGCCGGCGAAGCGTGCATAGTCCTGCGGCTTGACCAGCGGCCGGTCAAGACCGGGTGAGGACACCTCCAACCTGTCATAGTCGATGTTCTCGACTGTAAACAGGTGGGTCAGGTGATTGCTCACCGCGACACAGTCGTCAATCGTGATACCGCCCGGCTTGTCGATGAATAACCGGACCAGCCCACGGCCGGCGCGTTCCAGCGTCACCAGCTCGTAACCGAGTCCGGCAAGCACGGGTTCCAGGCGGGCGGGCAAATCCATCATCACGAATCCATTGCTGTGCGGCGGCACAGCACAAATAAAAAATGGGCGAACCGCCCACTGTGTAAATAATAAAGCGCCGAAATTATAACACTCCGGCCGATAGACCAAAAGGAAAGATGGTGCCCGGAACCGGAGTCGAACCGGTACGCCATCGCTGGCGAGGGATTTTAAGTCCCTTGTGTCTACCAATTTCACCATCCGGGCGAAGCGGACAGTTGGCCTTGAGTCTGGAGGCGCGTGCCGGAGTCGAACCGACCTACACGGATTTGCAATCCGGTGCATAACCGCTTTGCTAACGCGCCCAAGTCGAATACCGCTAAAAAAGGTGCGGCAAACCACCTAAACGAAAAGGGGAAAACATCCGGGCTTAGCCTTCTGTTTTCCCCAGAATACTGGAGCGGGAAAGGAGGTTCGAACTCCCGACCTCAACCTTGGCAAGGTTGCGCTCTACCAGCTGAGCTATTCCCGCATTGAAGGCTGCGCATTATGGTGATTTCATTTTTTTCTGTCAACATTTTCATGAAGAATCTTGCAGCGCGCGCGCAGCCATCATGAGGTAATAAACCATTGAAATCAGGGTGAGCAGCGCTGCTCCCCAGATCAGCAGGGTGCCGATGGCCGCAATGGGCAGGTTGGCGACCGGGTGGAAATACAGCAGCAGAACGATGGCCACCATCTGGGCCGTGGTTTTGAGCTTGCCGACGAACGAAACCGCCACGCTGGCTGATTTTCCAGACTTGGCCATCCACTCGCGCAAGGCTGAAATGGTGATCTCGCGGCCGATGATGATGAGCCCGATGAGCGGCGCCACACGGTCGAGGTCGATCAGCACGATCAGCGCGGCAGCGACCATCAACTTGTCCGCCACCGGGTCGAGAAAGGCTCCGAAGGCTGAGGTCTGACCAAGCGCCCGCGCCAGATAGCCGTCCAGCCAGTCGGTCAGCGCGGCCACGCCAAAAAATGCCGCCGCCAGCAGATTGGCTTCGGGAGACGTTACCCAGCCGTCGGGCAGATAGAACACGCCCGCCATCAGCGGAATCAGAAAGATGCGCAGCCAGGTGAGCAGATTGGGAAGATTGAGCGGCATCAGTGGAGGGCGTGATAAATGGTTTCCGCCAATTCTCGACTGATACCGTTCACGCTGGCAAGCGCGTCGACGCCGGCGTTGCGCACGCCCTGCAGGCCGCCGAAGTGTTCGAGCAGCTGTTTGCGCCGCTTGGGGCCGATTCCGGCGATGTCTTCCAGCGTCGACTGCATGCGGGCTTTGCCGCGCTTGGCGCGATGGCCGGTGATGGCGAAGCGGTGCGCCTCGTCGCGCACCTGCTGGATCAAATGGAAGCCGGGGTGGTCCTTGGCCAGTTTCAATTCGCGACCGTCGGCGAAGACCAGGGTTTCCAGACCGGGCTTGCGCGCTTCGCCCTTGGCGACGCCGAGCAGCAAAACCTCGCCCAGTCCAAGCTCGGTCATCGCATCGACCGCCATCGCGATCTGCCCCTTGCCGCCATCGATCAGCAGCAGGTCGGGCAGCACGCCGTTTTCCTCGACGCTCTTGTGAAAGCGCTTGACCAGCGCGGCGTGCATCGCGGCGTAGTCGTCACCCGGAGTGATGCCGCTGATGTTGTAGCGCCGGTAGTCGGACTTCTTCAGGTCGTCGCCCTCGTAAACAACACACGAGGCAACGGTCGCTTCGCCCATGGTGTGCGAGATGTCGAAGCATTCGATGCGGTTGAGCGCCGGCAGGTCGAGCGTGTCGCGCAGCGCTGCCAGCCGCTGCGACTGGTTGGCGCGGTCGGCGCTGCGCCGCTCGGCCGATAGCCGGGCGTTGGCCTGTGCCATGCCGATCCACACCTTGCGTTCTCCGGTGACGCGATGCAGCAGGCTGACTTTTTTGCCGGCCTGTTCGGATAGCAGCGCTTCCAGCGCGTCGGTCTCGATCGCTTCGCTGACCAGAATGCGCGCCGGAATCGGGTGTTCGAGGTAGTGCTGGGCAATAAAGGCTTCCAGCGCTTCGGCCAGCGTCGCCCCTTCGCCGTGTTGCGGGAAGAAGCTGCGGTCGCCCAGATGCCGGCCGCCGCGGATCATGGTCAGGTTGACCGCGATTACGCCGCCGGCCTCGGCCACTGCCACCACGTCGGCATCGGCCTCGCTGCCGGTGGTGTCGACAAACTGCTTTTCGCGCACCGTCGCCAGCATGCGCAGGCGGTCGCGCAGCATGGCGGCGGTCTCGAAGTCGAGCGCGGCGGCAGCCGCGTTCATCTGCCCGGTGATGTGCTCAGTCAGTGCGGTGGCCTCGCCGTGCAGCAATTGGGCGGCCTCCATGACGTCGCGCGCGTACGCTTCGGGCGTAATCAGCTTGACGCACGGTGCGGTGCAGCGCTTGATCTGGTGCAGCAGACACGGCCGTGAACGGTTGGCGAACACCGTGTCCTCGCAGGTGCGCAACTGGAACACCTTCTGCATCAGCTGGATGCTCTCGCGAACGGCATAGGAATTGGGGTAGGGGCCGAACGCCTGGTCGCGCTTTTTCGGCGTGCCTCGAAAATACGCCAGGCGCGGAAAGCGGTGCCCGGTCAGCAACAGATAGGGGTAGGACTTGTCATCGCGAAACAGGATGTTGAATCGAGGTTTCAGCCCCTTGATCAGATTGTTTTCCAGCAGCAGCGCTTCAGCCTCGGTGCGCGTCACCGTGGTGTCGATGTGATCGACGCTTTTCAGCATCAGCCGGATGCGCGGGCTCTGGTCGGTTTTCTGGAAATAGCTGGAGACGCGCTTTTTCAGATCCTTCGCCTTGCCGACGTAGAGTACCGCGCCGGCTCCATCGATTATGCGGTAGACGCCCGGCAGGGTGGGCAGCGAGGCGAGGAATTCCTTGTCGACGCTCAAGTTTGAAAACCGTTTTTATCCGCGAAGGACGCGAAGACTCGCGAAGAAAAACGGAATGAAACTTTCCTTCGTGTCACTTCGCGTCCTTCGCGGATAAAAAAATCATTCCTCATCCAGCAGTTTGCCGGCAATCGCCCAGTTCTCGTCCGGCAGTTCCTCGAACGCGATGTAGGTATACGAGGCCGGTTTGCCTGCGTGGCGCTCCAGCGTGGCGGTGATTTCCTCGGCGATTTTCTGCTTCTGTTCGCGGCTGAGGCTGCCGGCGAGCTTGATGGTGACGACGGGCATGATCAATCCTTCACTTGGATCTTCGTGAACACCGCCGCGAACATCTCGGGGGTGAGGCGGCGGGTCTGGGTATTGTAGCGGGAGCAGTGGTAGCTGCTGACCAGCCGTCGGCCGTCGGGCAGGCGGAAGTCGCTGGCGTGGGAAAAGGGGTAGTCCCTGAGTTTCAGGTCCAGCGCGCGCAGTACCGCCTGGTGCGCGATCTGGCCGAGCGCCAGTATGCTGGCGTGTTGGGGGAGTTCAGCCAGTTCGGCGGCGAGAAAGCGGTTGCACTCACGGATTTCGGCCGGCTCCGGCTTGTTGGCGGGCGGCAGGCATTTCACCGCGTTGGTGATGCGGCAGTCGATGAGTTGCAGGCCATCGTCTTTCGAGACCGATTCGGGCCTGCTGGCATAGCCAAACTGGTGCAGCGTCCGGTACAGCAACACGCCGGCATAGTCCCCCGTGAAGGGGCGGCCACTGCGGTTGGCGCCATGCATGCCGGGGGCCAGACCGACTATCAGCAGGCTTGGACGGGCAGCGCCAAAGGCAGGCACTGGCCGTGCGTGGTAATCGGGGTGACGGGTGCGCACTTCGTCGAGAAATTGCGCCAGTCTCGGGCAGGTGCGGCAGTCGGGGTCAAAACTCATCGTGATTCACTACATGGCACCCCGGGATCGGGGCGAACATTGTAGGACTTTTGTGCCGCGACGCATTTAACTGCACGCGCAAGTCCGGTCGCATTCTCCGTCGCTTCACCCTGACGTGGCGTGCCACGCTGCATTCCAGAGCAAGTTCGGATTCGTCGATCATCACGATGGTCATCGGCCGCTGCTGCAGCACGACGAGTGGCCGATTGGGGGAGAGTCCGTAGGCCACCAACTATTCGCGCCGGGTGGGGTCGATGGCGTCGTCCAGGACCTCGACGTGTGCCTTGACTTCGGGCAGCAGAAAGCTGAGCGGGACGCGGGCGATGTGATCGGTCGGACTCATTCCGTGCCAAGTTCATCAGCAATACGGCACCAGATTGGCGTACGGTGAGTTAAAAAAAGCGCCCGGGACAGCGGGCGCCTTACTGTAGCGGGGGGAAACACCGTCAGGATTCGATGCCGCCCATGGCGGATTGCAGGTAGTTGTGCTCGCCGAGTTTCTTTACCAGTTCGAGCTGGGTTTCCAGGAAGTCGATATGCTCTTCGGTGTCTTCCTGAATGCCCGTCAGGATTTCGCGCGAGACATAGTCCTTCACGGATTCGCAGTAGGCAATGGCATCGATGTAGAGGGCGCGGCCGGCGAGTTCCAGCTTGAGGTCGCAGGCCAGGCATTCCGGCACGGTCTCGCCGATCATCAGCTTGTTCAGATCCTGCAGGTTGGGCAGGCCTTCCAGAAACAGGATGCGCTCGATCAGCTTGTCGGCATGGTGCATTTCCTCGATGGATTCCTCGTATTCGTGCTTGCCCAGCGCGGCGAGCCCCCAGTTCTTGTACATGCGGGCATGCAAGAAGTACTGGTTGATGGCGGTGAGTTCCACCGCCAGGGCCTTGTTCAGGGATTGAATGACCTTCTTGTCGCCTTTCATGTTTTTCTCCATGGGTTGGTGGCCTCGCGGAGGTGCCGGTGGCTGGAGAATGTCTGGCTAGCAGGCGCAGCGGGGATACTCGACATTCTAGGCAAACGGGTGCTTAAAGCAAACCAGGACGTTCACCCTATGCGAAATTGCACTGAGATTCGAAGTGATTTCCGCTGGAGTCAATAAGGCTGAATATCCACCTTGCCATCCGCCAGCCGGGAGAGTGCAGCGGCGAACCCGGCTACGCCTGAACTCTTCGTCAGCACACAAGGCTTCCCGAATGTCTTGCAATGCCGCTTGAGCTGGTAATAGGCATTGTGGCTGACACAGTCTGTGGGGCAGATGACCGCATCGGATGCCGCGAGCAAATCCGGCAATCTGGACATGGCCTCTTCCAGTCCGCCATCGTGGTGAATGAGGCGCACGCCCAGGCGCTCCGCAAGTTCCCGGTATTGCGGCAGCAGTGTGGTTCGCCCGCCCACGCACAAGACACAACGACCGCTCAGTTGATCGGTACAGCGATCACAATTCCCGCTGCATCCGGCGTTGTCGGCCATACCATCGGACTTGTCGGCCAGTAGCAGCCGTTCCATCACATCCCGCTCTGCAGCCAGTGAAGCAAAGTCCTTCTTCAGGCGGGCCATTTCTGCAGTCAGGGGCTCCAATTGGGCGGCCTGCTGTTGCGCCGCTTTCAAGGCCTCCTCCAGCCTGGCATTGGTAGCTTCCAGCAAGAGAAGCCGGCGCCCCATGTCCACCATGACCTGGCCGGACTCCAGCGCTTCTGCTCGCGCCTTCATCGCAGGCAGTTCACGAAGCGCCGCTGCATGGCGCTGGTTTTCCTCTTCCAGGCAACGGGTTCGGTTAGCGTGCTCGATCAGCATCTGATTGGTGCGATGTGCGTGATGGCGCGCCTCATTTTGCAAGCGATTGACTTCTCCTTCCAGATAACCCAGCCGCCGTGCATCCGCCGCCAGACCGCCGCCGACCTGATGGGAAAGCATGTGCACATCGCCATAAACCAGGTCGCAGGTTTCCTTGCGGGCGGCTTTGTGCGTCAATGCCGCCCACATGGGGCCGGCCACTTCGCCACGTTCCAGATGTGCCTGCCAGAGTGTGCGAATCGCCTCGTCTGTTTTGGCCTGTTCGAAAATCCTGACCCAGCGGACGTACTTCCGCTCCAGTAATTTATGCATGGCTTCGGCAGAGGAATTGCGTGCGCAGGAAGCCGACACTGCCTCGACATGCAGGCGGTATGGGTCGAAGCTTCTTCCGGAAAACCCTTCCTTGCGGGCGACTTTCTTAAGTTCCTCGATGGACAGGCAGGTCCCCACGACCGGGCAATGATATTTTTCCTCCAGTTCCCACAGCTTGCGCCGGCGGACAGGCTGTATTGAGGGAAGCGGCTGTTCGTCCGGTTCCTGACTGGTTGTATCCAGATCGTTTCCACGAGCAAACAACCGCTGCATGACGGTGCCGAGCGCGCCGCTTTGCGCATTATTCACGTGTCGGTCACACATTTGCGCACCTCAAGCGTGTTGGGAAAGAAGTCAACATTTCCTTTTCGTGCATGCGGTTCTTGAGGGCATCCATACGCATGCCCAAAAGGTCTTCGGCGGCACTCTGACAGCAGGAACGCCCACCCCGGCGAATAATCCGGGCTGAAATTTTCAGCCATTCCATTCTTTTCTCCTTGCAGTTTGAAAAATGGCTGGCTTGGTTGGATCGGCTGGCTGTGTTTGCTTCAGGCACCCATACGGTTCATGCCGCGAACGGTTCGGTCTGCCCAGGCTTTCGCAGCATCTTGTTCACCTCATCGGCATGGGCGATTTCTTCGGCGATCATGGTGCGGGCATATTCTTCCAGGCGCACGTCCTGGTCCTTTACCTGTTCCAGCAGTTCGTAATATGCCTTGAGTGCCTCGCTTTCATGCACCAGGGACTCACGCAGAATATCGCCGATGTCATGCTGATGGGTTTCAAGCAGCGGGCCAATCGCGAGGGATGGATGGCCGCCCAGCCAGGTCACCAGTTCGCCAGCCTGGCGGGCATGCAGCAGGCCTTCGTCCGCATTCTTTTGCATCCAGTCAACGATAGGAATGCGGTTATATCCATACACCATGAGAGCGTAGTGCGTGTAGCGAACCACCCCGGCCAGTTCCAGTTCCATGATGCGGTTAAGGGTGGCAATGATTTTCTGTGAATTCGGATTCATGAACGTACTCCTGTGGTTGTCAAAGAACGATCCAGTGGTTATCCAGCCGGATGGGGGGAACGCCCATTTCGGTCGCGAGCGTTGCGTCTGCAGGATGCAATCCCAGCACGTGCAGGCTGCCGCCGGCCAGGATCTGCCGCGAGCTTGAGGCCAGTGCGCACGCTTCGCTCAGCGGCACTATTCCCTGCCAGGCGCCATCCATGGTGAACAGTGCGACGCCCTGGACACGTGGGCAACTCACGGCGATAAGCGTTCCCAGTGCCGCGATGTCGCCGCCATAGCCGGCCAGGGATTGCGGTGCGGATGCCGTGCGCAGGGTATGGCCGTCAAACAGGGCGAGCACAGGCGCGCCGGCTTTTTCTTCTGGCGTGTCGTGCTCGGCCTGCAGGGCGATACCAAGCACGGGATTGTTCACCGAGGCGTTATTCCAGGCCAGATGGCGCAGGCTCAGACGATGGTCGTCCAGACGCCATTGCGCCAGCAATTCTCCGGTGGTGGCGTCGAGGCGGACGATCGAGGAATCCATGCGATCCAGATTGCGCTTGACCCGACCGGTCTCCGGCTGGGTGGGCACGCCACCGTTGGCGACGATCAGGCTGCCGGCGTGGCTGGCATCCCACAGCAGCTGGTGTGGATCGATGCCATGCGTCGGCCATTCCGCGCGTTTTTCCAGCGTTGCGGCATCACGCATGCCGATCAGGCCGGCGCCGCTATCCAGATCCATCTCGGTGGTAAAGAGCGTGCGGCCATCGGCGCTGGCCAGTACGTGGCCAGCGAAGGCGCGGTGTGGCTCGACCCAGTGCCAGGCGATGGCGTGGCCTTCGCGGTCCCAGCGCAGCAACCAGTCGCCGGGACGGCGCGCGACGGTGAGCAGGGTGCCGCCGGGTTCCAGCAACAGGCCGTGGGCGCGCGTCGGCACCTCGACGGCGGCCGTCACCTGCAGGGCTTCCACACCGGATGGTGGTTTCGACAGCACACCGGTCTGGTAACCGTTTTCGGTTTGCCAAGTGGAGGCAAGCCGAATTAAGTTCAAGGAGTCTGGACTCGCTGCACGCACGTACGTGGGAGCGCCAAGGAGCGCGGCCAGACCAGCGAGAAATTCGCGACGCTTCATCATGTATCAGTCACCATCCGCGTCGGAAAATCCCATATTGACGCCCAAAGCCGGTGCCACCTGCTTTTCAACCAGGCGCTTAAGGGCATCGAGTTCCTCGGCGGCGGCCAGGATGTCGTCCTTGTCACCAAGCGTCAGTCCTTGCATGTTTACATCGGCTTGCCGAGTAGCGCGTGCCAATGCATCCGCCACCTTGGGCAGGCCGCGTTCACGCAGGGCAGTTTCCATGGATAGCGATCCGTTCCCTGCCGCCAGGGCACGCAATGTTGCCCATTGGGTTGCCCAGCTGCTTGCTGTTGCGCCGCTGCTCGTGTGCGGGAAATCGGGGGCAACATGATGTTTGGCTGTCATGGCCACGCTCGCGGGTTTTTCCATGTTCGCCCAACGTAGTCGTTCCAATCCACCCACCCACTGGTTGACAAATTCGCTTAGGGCCGCGCTATCCGGGGTGCGTTGGGCGGCTTGTTTGTAGGCTCCGTCGAGCGCCACGGCTTCGCGTCCGATCTCCGCTGCGACCTGGACGGCGTAGCGGCATTCGGGCGATGCGGGCTGGGCAGGCTGAACCCACAGCAGCCATTCCAGGGCAGGCAGCCCCTTGGCCGGCGTGCCGATGAGTTCCATGTCCGCGGGGCCGGAGGGAGCCGATTTCACCGCTTTTTCGATCAGGTGTGGACGTGTCGGCGTGAAGTCTATCTGGCGTTGTGAGCGGCGCTCGATGAGCGGGCCGATGGCCGCGGTGGAAAGCCGCTCCCAGCTGGACAACGCGGCCAGCCAACGCTGACGTGCCTGTTGTAACGAGCCATCGGCTTGGTTTGCAGGGGCATCGCACAAGGCCTGCAGCGCCGGCGTGAGACGTGCGCTGTCGCGCGAAAAATCGGCAGCGGCGGGCGCCATCCAGTCGTGATACACGGACTGAATAAAGTCCGGGGTGTCGGCGTGGGCAACTGTAGCGGCCAAAAGCACAAACGCTGTAGCTGCCATCGCGGTTGGCCTTCTCATGGAAAAACGGTCATGCATCACAGCGACTCCACAAATTTGACCAGGGCTTCGCGCTCACTCGGGTTCATTTTGAGCACATGTTGACGGCTTTCCGTAGCCTCGCCTCCGTGCCACAGAATCGCCTCCATCACGCCGCGTGCGCGTCCGTCGTGCAGCAGGCGATGATGGCTGTTCACATCATTGATCAGGCCGACGCCCCAAAGCGGCGGGGTTTTCCATTGCTTGCCGTTGGCGGCGAAATCCGGACGGCCGTCGGCCAGACCGTCCCCCATGTCATGCAGCAACAGGTCGGTGTAGGGCCAGATCGTCTGGCCGTTCAATGCCTGGCTGCTCAAGCCCGGGTTGGGGCTGCCTGTCGTGACATAGTTGGGCCGATGACAGACCGCGCATTGGGCCTGCTCGAACAATTTCTGGCCGCGCAACACGACTTTGTCGCCGGCACCGCGCCGCGCCGGGGGCGCAAGCGTAGCCTGGTAGAACACCACATCGCCAAACGTCTTGTCATCGATGTCCGTGGCGCCATCATGATGGCCTTTGGGCGCATTCAGGCAATCTTTTTGCGTTGAAGTGCAGGCTTCGTTCGGGAATACGGATGAGGTGATACCGATGTCGCCATTGAAGGCGCCGGCAGTCTGATGCGCGATGGTGGCGACGTTGGCCTTCCAGCCGTAGCGGCCCAGCATCATCTTCTGTGAAGGGGCGTCCCACACCTGGTTGGGTATGCCCTTGATGCTGCCAGCCAGGGCCTTCTGTTGCTTGGCATTGGTCAGAATTTCGGCTTCTGGAATCGCTTCCAGCAGGCCCACGCCGATGAGCTGGGGGGCGATGCGCGGACTGACCATCACGTCTTTTGCCATGGGACCATAACCGAGGTCGCTGAAGCCATAGCTGGGTTGCAGCAGGGTGTAGGGCGTGCCGTCATCGAAGCGGCCTTTTATATCGTCGTAGCTGACGATAGCCTTGCCTTCCGGATGCACCTGCTGGATGGCAAAGTTATCGAATTGGTCACCATAGACTGGCTCGGGTACGACGCCTCCGTGGTCGCCTGTCCCCGGCACCGACAGGCGCAGCAGCAATCCCACCGGCTGCTCGCCCTTGGTCACGTCCGGTGGCGCGCCGCGACCGTCCTGCACATGACAGCCGCCGCAGGAACGTGCAATGAAGTGCGGCCCCAAACCGTCGCGCGCCTTGGTGGAGGACGGTGCTTCCACCCAGTTGCGCCTGAAGAACGAGTTGCCGATCGCGAAGCGGGTGCGCTCCTCGTCCGTGAGGTTGGCGGCAGGAAAGGAGAAAGCATTGCGGCCGTTGGCATAGACAGTGGTTTGCCCGCCGGGCTTCTCCCCGGGTTGATCGCTGGCTGGGGCGGCGAGGCTGTTGCCTGATATGAGCGTCAATGCCAGGACGGCGGGAAAAATCAGTTTCATGTTATGTAGATCCATAATTTTGGCTGGCTGCATGGGCTGACTCGCGGGGGCCCACCCCGCGACACCGACATCAGGGTTGAGTCAGGGTCAGCTTGGTGATGCCGACTGCGTTGGCGGCCGACACCAGATCCTTGCTTTGCTCGGTCAGGCTATTAATGGTTGCCTGAATCCGCTGACGCCCCGGCGCATCCTTGGCGCCGATGATTTCGCGGTCGAATGGCGCATGAATGGCGCTGGCTGCGGCAACCGAGGTCGCAATCTGCTGCGTGGTCTTGTTTGCCAGTTCGGCATTCTCGGTGGTCACCAGGTCTTTCATGGAAGCACCCTGCACGACACTGCCATCCGCACGCTTGTAGCGACCCAGCCAGACGTTTTCGATGCCGAGGGCGTTGTTGACGATGTCACGGTCAGTATTGTCGGAGAAGCAGGAATGCTCGTCTTCCTGATCCTGGCTGTTCAACGCGACTTCCAGCCGCTCGCCTGCCAGTTCGCCGCGCGACAGGGAACCCAGCCCGACGAACATCATGCGCAGCGAATCCAGACCGCCCTTTTCAAACTGTGCGCGGTAATTGAATTTGCGTCCGGGTGACCAGTCCTTCACCAGCGAGTTCAGGTCAGCGACCAGCAGATCAGTGATGACCTTGAGGTAATCGCGGCGGCGATCGGCATTCGGCGCCTTGCCATCCACAAAGTCGGTATAGGAACGGTCACCTGGCCCATTAGCATTGAAATCCTGCCCCCACAGCAGGAATTCGATGGCGTGCCAGCCAGTGGCGATATTTTCCTCGCCGCCGCGTTCATTCTGTGCAATCAGGTTGTCCATGTTGATGACGAAAGCGGGGTTGTTGATCAGGCCTGCATCGGTCCGGCCCTTGACGCTGTCGACATAGGATTCGTCCATCGGCCACGCATTGAGACGCCCCTCGGGGCCGTCTTTGCCATCGATCGGCCCGCCATAAAAGCGATAAGCCTCGGTTTGGCCGTAAAACTCGCGCGCTTCGCGCCAGGCCTTTTGTGCCGCCTGTTGGGTGTCGGCAGAAGGTTGGGCGAGAAAGGCGTTGATCGCCTGCTGCATCCGCAGTGCGGATTGCAGGGTGTCCTGGTAATTGGCGTGCACGATGTTCGCGTAATTGGTCAGTACCGGTATGACATTCGCTGCGCTTGGCGCAGCCAGCGCCATGCAGGATTGCGCCAGCAAAGCCGTTCCAAAACCCAGGGCAAATAACAGTTTTTTCATGTGAGCGTCTTTCGAAAAAATGGGCAGTTGTGATCAGAAAGCGGCTTTGGCGCGCAGGCCCAAAACCAGAATGTCTTTGGCTGAGCTGTCGCCACCAGGCTGGCCGACCCATTGCACGCTGGGGGTGAGCTGGAAGTTGTTGTTTATCTGCCAGGCATAGAAGAGTTCGGCCTGACTCTCCGCGCCGCTCGGTGTGAAGCCAAAATCCAGGTTGCCATCGGCATCGGCATCCAGGGTGGGTGCAGCGGCCTTGAATTCGCTGCTTGGGTTCAACCAGCCAAAGGCCAGGCCGACACGGTCGGTCGCCCGGCCCCAGCTGGCACCGCCGAGCTGTCCACCCAGGGTGAATGCCCAATCGAACTTGACATTGCCGTCGATCGAGTAGCCATATCGGGAAAACAGGGTGATGTGCCTCGATACCTGCTGGTCGATGGAAAACCCGACACCTGTATGGCTCTCGGTGGTGCTGTCGAATTCATTGGCATAGGCAACTGCCTGGCCGTTGTACCAGCCATAGAACCGATAGTTGCCGGGCAATCCGAACAGGACCTTGCCGGAATATTCGGCCTGCCCAATGGCGAAAGGATCGGAAAAACTGTCTTCGAAAGCCGCGCCGGGGCCCGAGCCGAACACGCCCAGCGAGAACTTCCAGTGGTTGACGCTGTTGACGTCGTTGATATACGCCAGGTTCAAGCCCGGCGCAAAACCGAAATTATCCGCGGTGAGATCGCCGCCGGAATCCAGAAGCGGGTTGTGCACAAAGACGTTGTTGAGGAAGAACTCGGTCTCGTCGTCGGCGACTGCGTTGCCGTCATAAAAACCGAAGACATCCATCTTGCCGATCGTCGCCTCGATTCGTCCGAGCTGGCCCGATTTATTTTCACTGAGCGGGATGCCCAACTGATACCAGGCTTCCGCCAGGATGAGCGCGGATTCGTCGCCGTTGGAGAGCCCGAAAGCTGACGAATTGGTCGTGCCGGTCAACGTGGGGTACAGGCTATCGAGGCTGTTGCCCTGACCTGCCCGTAGGTGAGCGAAGAACTTGCTGTCACCGAAGCTGACCAGTTTGCCCAGGGCGTCACCTGGTATTTCGAATTCGACATCGGCGAGATAATTCAGCTGGCTTTCATTCTTGCCCGTGACGGTGCCGTTTACCGCATCCAGCGCCACCATGGTCATCGAAGCACCGATTGCGATGCCGGAATCAGCGGGTTTTTTCAAGGTCAAAACCTGGTTTTCGATATCCTCCAGACGTTCGGTCATCTCTGCAGTCTGCACGGAGGCTGCCGGTGCAACAGAGGTCTGCTCGAGCTTTTTGGCGTTCTGTTCGATGGACGCTTCAAGTTTCTTGTTGGCAGCTTCGAGCTGCTCGACGCGTTGCAGCAGTTTTTCGTAGGCCTGCATGAGCATCTGCTGATCGACAGCAATTTCTGCAGCCCCGGCCGGCGCGCTGGCGAGGCCGGTCAGCGCCAGCGCGATCGCCAGGCTTCTGTTGGATTGCATTGTTTCTCCCTTTGATATGGTGACAGTCGAGTTGGCTGGCTACCGGAGAAACGGGTCCCGTTGGCTGGCTGGGTTGTAATGGGTGAATTCAAGGCCGATTGCCCCAGGCGGCTTGCTCCGACAGTCCCTCCAGGCATTTCCCCAGGTCTTTGCATTCTTCGCACAGCGCTTCGCCAAGCGACTGGTCCTTCGCAAGACAGGAAAACAGCAGGCACGCGACCGCGCATGAACGCCGCGATCCGGTTTCCATGGCATTGCGAAGATGGTGAATAGCCCCTGCCATCAGATCGGTATGATTTCCAATGCCGGTTGAAGGGGGTAACGATTGATTCATGACAACTCCTTGCAAGTCAGTAAAGATTTGCTGGCTTGCCCGAAGTGAAAGGGCTGGCTGGCTTATGGGCCTGGGGTCCTGCTTGAACGGCGCGGATGCCTTCGCTCCGTGGAAATGGCTTTATTCCTTGACCGTTTCCATCAGGTGTCTTGCCGGCACGCTGCGTTTGCACACACTTCGCGTGCTTCTTTCAGAATGGCGTGCGCACAGTCCGCGCATTTGCCGCACTGTGCACTCACGCCGAGCTGCGTGCGCAAATCGCGCATGCGGCAGGCGCCCTGCGCGACGGCATCATGAATGTCCCTGTCGGTGACTTGTCGGCAAATGCATACGTACATATGAATCTCCTCATTTGGTCAGGATGAGCTTGTCATTGCGGGTAATCCGCAGGTGATAGAGATCGCCTTTATGCAGGATCCGGATTTCCTGCACGCCCTTGAATAACCATTCAGCCGGAATGGCACCCGACGCCGCTGTTGGTTGCCCGGACTCTATCGGGTGATGGACTGGCGTGTGGGTAACCGGTGGCAAATCGGTCCCTACGGGCTTGGTCGGCTGCGGCATTGCGGAAGCTCCAATTGATAACTTATACGAATGATAACAATTCGCATTAACAAGTCAAGCATGAGCGCAAACAATTTTCGGGACGGGGAAGTTCAGAGGCCGGTAGGCGGGTAGGGGCTGCGTACCAGAGGGGCCGAGGTGAGCACCTCCGGCTGCAGGGTGACGTGCTGTATGCCGTGGTGCGATTCCAGGACGTGACGCGCGTCGTCGAGTAGATGGGGCCAGTCGTCAAGGTTGCGGAGTTCGAGATGTGCTGACAGCGCGAGCGTGCCGGAGGAGAGGGTCCATACGTGCAGGTCGTGCACGCGCAGTACCCCGGGCAGGGCGGCCAGGTCGTGGCCGACAGCGTCGAGCTTGATGTTCAGCGGCACGCCTTCCATCAGCACATGCACGACTTCGCGAAGGAGTCTGAGCGCAGACACGCCGATGAGCGCGGCGACGAACAGTGACATCAGCGGGTCGATCGGCGTCCAGCCGCTGGCGAGGATGACGATGCCGGAGACGATTGCGGCGACCGAGCCGAGCGCATCGCCCAGCACATGCAGCAGTGCGGCACGGCTGTTGAGCGTCTGCTCGCCGCGAAACAGGATCCAGGCGACGACGAGATTGACGATGAGGCCGATCACGGCGACCAGCACGACGGTGCTGCCGGCGATGTCGCGCGGCGTGCTGAAGCGTTGGACGGCTTCATGCACGATAAAGCCGATCAGCACCAGCATCATGAGGCTGTTGAACAGGGCAACCAGGACCTCGGCGCGCAACAGGCCATAGGAATGCAGCAGCGACGGCGGGCGGCGCGCGAGCCAGGCGGCGGTGGCTGCCAACCCCAGCGCGGACGAATCGGTGAGCATGTGCGCCGCGTCGGATAACAGCGCGAGCGAACCCGACCACCAGCCGGCCAGCGCTTCGACCCCGGCGAAGGAAAGCGTCAGCAGCAGGGCGATGATCAGGGTGCCGGAGCGGCCCCCGTGTGCCGCATGCTGATGGCCATGGTGCCTGCCGTGGCCATGCTCGTGTTCGTGGACGGCGTGATCGTGTCTATGAACGTGCACAGTAGTCGGTAGGATCGACTTGCAGGTTGAGGTTGGCGGAGTCCAGCCCCAGCCCGGCGATATGGTGCAGCGCATTGGCATAACGCGCCGATTCGCGCAGTGCGGTCATCGTAGGCGGGTGCGGGTGGCCGTGCATGCGTGCCAGCCGTGCGCGGGCGGGGGCGGGCCAGTCGACTTCCAGCTTGGCCAGCGCTTCGTCGGCGAGATCGGGGCGGTTGCACACCAGCGCCATGTCGCAGCCGGCGTCGAGCGCGGCGGTGATGCGGCCGACCACGCCGCCCGCCACCGAGGCGGCTTCCATGCAGAGGTCGTCGCTGAAAATTGCGCCGTCGAATTCCAGTTGCTGCCGCAGCAGTTTTTTAAGCCACACGCGCGAGAATCCGGCGGGTTGGGCATCGACGCTGGGATAGATCACGTGCGCCGGCATCACTGCGGCAAGCCCGGCTTCGATCATCAGCCGAAACGGTACCAGGTCGGCAATGGCAATGTCGGCCAGGGTGCGTTCGTCCACCGGAATCGCGACATGCGAATCCGCCACCACAAAACCGTGGCCGGGAAAATGCTTGCCGCAGGCGGCCATGCCGGCGTCCTTCATTCCCAGCATTACCGCCTGGCCGAGTTCAAAAACGGCGTGCGGCTTGGCGTGAAACGAGCGGTCGCCGATAACCGACGACGCGCCATAATCGAGATCGAGCACCGGTGCGAAGCTGAAGTCCACGCCGTGCGCGCGCAGCTCGCTTGCCAGCACGTAGCCGGTTTCTCGTGCCAGGTGTTTGGCTTGCTGCGGATGCGTATTCCAGATTTCGCCAAAGCTGCGCATCGGCGGCAGCCGGGTGAAACCCTCGCGAAAGCGCTGCACCCGGCCGCCCTCGTGATCGACACCGATCAACAGCGGCGCGGATTTGAGCGCATGAATCTCGCTGGTGAGCGCTTCAAGCTGTGCCGGGTCGCGGTAGTTGCGGCTGAACAGGATCACCCCGCCCACCAGCGGATGACTCAGGCGGCGGCGATCGTCGTCGGTCAGTTCAGTGCCCGCTACGTCGAGCATGAGGGGGCCGAGTGTCATAGACGCTCCTGAAAAATAGTTGGCGTCATGCTTTCTCCGGGCCGTTTCGATTCAAGGAGCTGGATTGTTCCAGCACGACAAAAGCCAGCACGAGATCACCCTCGTCCGACAGCGACACATGATGCCCGGTCACGCCGCGTGCCGCCAGCCAGGCCACGAGTTTGGGCGCGCATTCGATATGCGGCTTGCCGAGCGCATCGCGCAGCACGGCGATGTTATGCAGCGTCACCGGCGCGCGCAGCCCGGTGCCCGCCGCCTTGGCGAAGGCTTCCTTGGCGGCGAAACATTTGGCCAGAAAGCGCGCCGGGTCACGGCTGGCGAAATAGCCTGCGTGTTCGGCCGGGGCGAGGATGCGGTCGGCGTAGTGCTCGCCAAAGCGGGTGAGGCCGCTGCGAATGCGCTCGGAGTCGAGCAGGTCGGTGCCGATGCCGTGGATCACAGCGACACCTTCACGGGTAAACCCGCCGCGCGGATTTTGTCGGCGAAGGCATTGAGCCAGTCGGCAGGCAGCGCCGACAGGCGACTGGCCCGCGGCTGCATCGACGGCCGCGCCAGGCCGTAAAGCAGCACGCCTTGCACCGGGACGGCTTCCTGCCGGATGCGCTTGACTGCTGCGAGGTAAGCGGATTGCTCAGCGTCCGAAGGCGGCTCGCCGTCCAGCGCAAACACACAGCTTTGTAGCCAGGTCGGGCATAGCCGAGCGGCCACAGCCAGCCGCTCGAACTGCTTGTCGGGCGAAATCCGCGTCTGGTTGATGCTGCGCATGCCGCTGGCGGTTGCGCTGTCGAACTTGAACCATACCTCACCGTTCAACGCTGCCATTTTTGCCAGTCCATCCTGCACCCGTGGCCGGTCGGCGAGACTGCCGTTGGTGATCAGCACCAGCTTGATCTTTCTGATCAGATCGAAATCCGCCATTACCCGGCCAATCAACTCGATCACCTGGGGGAATTCACGCGCGCTGGTCGGCTCGCCGTTGCCCGACAGTGCAATGTCGTTCAGCCGCCGCACCCCCTCGGGTACCCGCGTCTGAATGAAGTCGCCGTGGACGATGTCGCCGAGCATCGCGCGTAACTCGGCTTCCAGTTGCGCCAGATCAATCTGCGGCGCCGTGCCGCGCGTCAGCTCCGGCACCTGGCAATACACGCACGCCCAGTTGCAGGCATTGTTGGGATTGAGGTTGACCCCCACCGATACCCCACCCGCGCGGCGCGAGACGACGGGATAGACGTAAGTCATCCCTGCGCTGTCGCGGTCGTGGTTGCTGGGAGTGAGGGGGGCGGTCTGCGTCATAGCGGGGATTTTCGCAGATTCAGCTCAACTGCGAGACTTCGAACACCGCATCGATCGCCCGCCCATTCCAGTTGTATTCCAGATAAGCGGCGTGCAGGCAGTTTTTCAGTATCCCGGTGCGCAGGGCGGCCAGGCACTCGCCGCCGGGGTGGCGCACGGAAGGGTAAAGAATGCCTTGCGTGTCTTGCTTGCGCAGTGTGTGGCCAACGCTTTGGGATGTGCCGTAGTCGTCAGGGTCAACCATGCGCGGGTCGGCGCGGCTTACTGCTCGCAGATCGGCCACCTCGCCCTGGGCTTCCACCGTGTAGAGGCGCATTTGCAGGCGCATCGGGCTTTCATCGGTGGCGGCCATGAACAGCGCCTGGTGGTAGCGGGTTTCGGCGATGGCGGTATCCCTGTCGTGGGCGCAGTAAAACACGCCGTAGTTGCCGTCGCTGAAGCGGCTGCCTTGTGGGTTGAGATGGGTGAATGCCGCCATGATGCAACTGCTGCCGTCGCCAAATAGCCGCTCGTCGGGCGGGACGAGGCTGATGTCGCCTAGCTCGTCCCGGATACGGTCATTGGTCATCGCCTCCAGCGCGTAAAGGGCGTCGAAATCCTCCGGGCTGGCCACCCGCTCGAACAGGCTGATGGCAGGAAAGCGGGTGGGGATGACACGGCAGGCAGGATTCCAGTTCAGCGCGATAGTCGGATAAGCCATGGCTGATTAGATGAGGCTCGCCTCACGCCCAGCCCCCGCGCCGGGCATCCAGGTACTGACGCACTGCCAGCAGATCGCCGATGTTGCCGCCGAGCATGCGGTCGAGTGCGCTTTTGCCGCCGAACAGCGGGGCGGTATTGGGCTTTTTCACCCAGGCATCCGCTGCGGTCGGAGTGGGCAACAGAATTTGCAGTGCCTTGTAAATGCCAAGGAGATAGGATAGGCGCTCCAGCGTGTCGCGCTTGAGGTCGGCGGATTCGGGAGCGGATTTCCACTTGAAAAAGGTCGAGCGGCCGGGCGCACCCAGCAACACCATTTGCGCCTCGGCGTTTAGCCCCCACGCCTGAGCGAGCTTGAAAAATGCGCGCAAGCCAGCGGCAGACAAGGTGCGGTTGGTGAGCGGGGTGGAAGCCTGGGCGGTGCGTGCGGGTGCGGGCATGGTGCGCTCCTTGCGGGCGGTGACTGACAAGCCTAAGATAGTCCACAAATAGACTTTAGTCAAAAACTTGTTTAGTTTGTGGACTATTTAATGCACGTGCGTAATGTTGACGTTGCCCTGGTTGACATTGACATGGCTGAGCACACCGTCCTCGATGCGCTGCCTGTACGCCAGAATCAGGTCGCGGGTGCGGAACGTGCCAAACGCCGCCAGGTCTTTTTCGCGCACGATGGGGAAGGTCGAGAGGATGTAATCCGCGTCAATCGGGCTCAAGCCGTACAGATGCATGAACAGCGCGTCCAGCCGCGCCATGCGGTGGGCGCGGTCGTCGGCGTCCCACACGAAGGGCGGCTTCACCGCGCCGCTCACATCGACATACCCGAGGTCGCGCGCAAAGCCCGCCATGTCGTGCGCGGTGTAGGTCAGCGCCAGCACCTCGGCGCGGATGAAGTCGGCGATGTTCTCGCCGCCGATGGACTGCTCGAAACCGGCAGGGGCGATAACGGGGAGTTGTTCGGCGATGAACCAGTTGAGATGTTGCCCCTGCGCATTTTGCCGCGCCAAAAAATCCAGAGCGAACGACGACAGGTTTGCCATAAGCAAAGGCGCAAACCGAGCATACGTTTCACTGTTGGGGCATTCGTTATCGGGCCGCCAGGTTGATTATCGCTTACGGGCTACGCCTGCATCGCTGAAACCTGCGATTTGGCGGAGGCGGTGAGATTCGAACTCACGGATGGCTTGCACCATCGCCGGTTTTCAAGACCGGTGCCTTAAACCGCTCGGCCACACCTCCACGGCGCGCATTGTAGCGGGTTCATTCGGGTTTGTGCGACGCAAAGGTCGATGCGGCATTGATGAACAGCAAGCATTGACGTGGCTTCAACAGAAAGTGTCGGATTTTCATGAGTCAGCCGAACCCGGTCAGCATGACAATTCCACGCAGCTCAATAAATGCCTTAAGCCTGGGCGAGATCGCAAATGGATGGGCGTTGGCATAAATGGTGCTGGTCAGGAGCTACCTGATCCTGGATGACGCGGCCATGAGCGAATTGTTCGAAATGCTGAATGCGATTACCCGCCGCAGAAAAGTCGAAGTGGGTTCGCCGTTTGCTTCCGTGAAGGCGACCGAAAGGTGGTTGAAAAATTTGCCTGCCAATTCCGACTACGATGCCCATCATGCGCTGGTCGAGGGGCTGGAGCGTTTCAATGCGGAAAATGAAGCGGCCACCCTCAATCGCATGAAAGCGCTGCTGAAACTGGAAGAGGCCGGTCTGCCCTTGCAGCTGCGAATCGTTGAGCAGTATGTGCGCAACCAGTCCACTTTCCGGCTGGCGCGCCAGGCTTTGTGGCGTGAGTCCTGGGTATTCTGGTCGTTGCTGGCTGAAGCCTGGCTGGTGATGCTTAAGCAGGCGTATCGAGGTCAGGCGAGCGCAGAGCTCAAACCCTTTGCCGCAGAAATTGCTACCCGTGCTTTGCGCTACGCCGGCCAGGTCATGCGCTGTGACTATCATCAGGCGCGCAATCCGGCCTCCTCGGCTTGGCGACGCGTGCACAAAATTTACCGATTGGTCGAGCGCGACGGATATGCGACGCAGGATGTCCTGATCAATAAGCGATCCACCCATTGCGCACGCGAGTACACGCTGGTGGTACTGATGGGACTGATTCGCCCACTGAGTTACCGGACTCAGGAAATCGAGTCCATCGCTCAGATTATTGAGGGCTACGATCCCTTACCCCTTCCCGAACTGGTTCCTCAGCGTGAGGTGCATACGCATGTTGTTGACCTGTCCCTGTCCGAGGGCGCCAGCTTACTGGACGATGAATGTATGCAAGGCCGGCGCTTGCGTTTTTTTGCCTTGCGCCCGCTGGTCGATTACCTGAAGTCACTCGATCGAAATTCTGCTGCGGAGGTGGAAAACGGGCTCACCCGCCAGATGGCGAGCCTGATCGAGCGTGGCGGCGTCAGCCGCAACCGTCAGCGTACGCATCGTTTTGGGCAGGTGTGGGTGGCGGCGGGAATCGACAGCATCCTGACGGTGCTGGCCAACCCCGATGCTGAAAAGGATCGTCTGGCTCTGGAGTCCTGGATGCTGCGCAATGAAAGTACGGAGGGCATGGGGTTTGCGCTGTTCGAGGCACAGACGCTGCCGCATGGCGGCCTGGTGGCCGTGAGTTGGGATCCGGCGGAAAATGTCTGGCAATTGCTGGCCATACGCTGGAGTCGCGAAGAAGGTGGCCAGCATCTGGTTGGCACACAACGCCTGTCTCGTCATCCCAAGCGGGTGGAAATCTATTTTGAGGCGGAAATGCAGGATGTCACACAGGAAAGGGCCTGGGCGGTATTCCTGCCGATGACCCACACCGAAAAAGCCACGAGCAATCTGTTGGTTCCACGGACGCATTACAAGTTGGGCGCCTCGATGATGCTGCTCGATGGCGACATCCTTTATCGCTTGCGACTGGGCGAAGTGCAGGAAAGTCACGAAAGCTGGCTGCGCGTGACCATGGATGTGATCGGGCGGGAACAGTTCGCCGTCGCTGCCTGAGCCGGCAACAGGGTTGGGGATTCAGCGCGAACGGATATCCCCGAAATGAAAATCGAATGACCCGCTGCGACGGTCGTTGAAATACTGTTGCAGCGTCGCATGCACGGTGCGGAACGCGATTTCATTCCAGGGGATTTCCGCTTCGGTGAACAAGCGGGCTTCCAGAGATTCGCTGCCGGGCTGAAAATCCACATCGAGCAGCCGTGCACGGAACATCAAGTACACCTGATTGATGTGCGGCAGATTGTACAAGGTGTAGAGTCCGCCCATTTCGATACGTGCCCCGGCTTCTTCCCAGGTTTCGCGCGCTGCACCTTCAAGCGTGGTTTCGCCGTTTTCCATGAAGCCGGCTGGCAGCGTCCATAGCCCGTATTTCGGTTCGATGGCACGGCGGCACAACAGCACCTTGTCTTCCCAAGCCGGAATGCAGCCGACGACCATTTTGGGATTCTGGTAATGGATGATCCCGCAGTCCGGGCACACATGACGCGGCAGGTGGTCGCCATCTGGTACGCGCAGCACCACGGCACTGCCACATTCACTGCAAAAATTCATGCTGCATCCATTTGATCCGTTTCGCTGCACACGATTCCGCGCGCGCATTAGTGCGTAACGGATCGAAGTCCTTTAGGGGGCACGGTAACAAAATCCCCCCATTTCGATCAAGGGCGAAACTGAAACATGGTTGTTGACACATACGACGCCATCCCGCCTTGCGGGACTTTTGCACGTGGTAGATCGGGGTCCTTTAGGGCTTCAGTGGTTATACAACCACGGCCTGCCCTTTACGGGTGGAGCGTGGTTGTTGACGCTTTAGCGGCTTTACAACCACGGCCTGCCCTTTACGGGTGGAACCCGCGGGCGCGAGCGATTATCATTTGGTTCCACTTATCGTTGCACTGATTGTCCATGCGTCCTTCCCATATCGAAACCATCCTCGACCGCGAATTCGATAGCGCGGCCGATGGCCACCACACGCCAGTGATGCTGTGGGGCCCGCCGGGCGTAGGAAAATCCCAGATCGTGGCCAAAATCGCCCAGCAGCACGGTGTGCCGCTGATCGACATCCGCCTGTCGCAAATGGAGCCGACCGACCTGCGCGGAATTCCGTTCCGCAACGGCCAACTGGTCGAATGGTCGATCCCATCGGCGCTGCCGGATGCCGGGCGTCATGGCCCTTCAGGCATCCTGTTTCTGGATGAGATCACCTCGGCGCCGCCAACGGTATCGGCAGCAGCCTACCAATTGATCCTCGATCGCCGTTTGGGCGAATACACCGTGCCCGATGGCTGGGTGATCTTTGCCGCCGGTAACCGCCAGGGTGACCGCGGCGTGACCTACGCGATGCCGGCACCTCTGGCCAACCGTTTCACCCACTATGAAGTCGAAGTGAATCTGGATGACTGGGTGGACTGGGCGCATAGCGAGGAGATCGATCCGCGTGTCATCGCCTTCCTGCGTTTTCGTCCCGATCTGTTGTTCAGTTTCGATCCTGCGCACACCCCCATCGCTTTTCCCAGCCCGCGCTCATGGGAATACGCGCACCGTGCACTGCAGAAATTCGACCAGACCGAACTGCTGGCCGATGCGCTGATGGCCTGCGTGGGCCAATCGGCCGGGCTGGAACTGAAAACCTTCGTCGACAACATGGCGCAGATGCCGGATCTCGACGCCATCATCAATGGCGACGCCGCCGAAGTGCCCGAAGGCATCGACCTGCAATACGGGGTAGCCGCGGCGCTGGTGCGCAAGGCACTGCAGGCCGCCGACAGTGGCAATGCGACTGCGGTGTACGGCAACATCCTCAAATACGCGCAACGTTTTCCGCAGCGTGAAATGGGCGTCATGCTGGTGTCCGACCTGCACCGCGCAGTGGGGCGGCCGCTGTTTGCCGTGCCGGCGTTTGCCGAATGGGCCAACAGCATCACCGATCTGGTTCTGTACGAGCACTGATTCATTTATGGCCGAACAGCCTGACGCAGCGCTTCAGCCCATTCTCACCAAGCTCGCCGCCGCGCGCACCCGCCTCATCATGGAGCGGCCGTTTCTCGGCGCGCTGGTGATGCACCTGCCGCTTAAAGTCGGCGGTGACTGGTGCACCACCACCGGCACCGACTCGCAGGCGTTTTATTTCAATCCCAAGTTTGTCGACAATCTCTCGCTGGCGCAGACGCAGTTCATCCTGGCGCACGAAGCGATGCACTGCGCCATGGGCCATCCCCATCGCCGCAACCACCGCGTCAAACGGCGCTGGGACGTGGCCTGCGATCATGCGGTCAACCTGATGCTGATCGAGGAAGGCCTGAAGCCGCCGCTGCATGGCATCCTCGCCGACCAGAATTTCATGAGCTTGTCGGCGGAGGAAATCTACCCCCTGATTCCCGAGGACACCCCGGAAGAGTCCTTCGACCAGCACCTGTTCGACAACGACAACGAATCAGGCGCCAGTCCCGATGAAAACGAGCGCCAGGACGACCCCGACTCCGGCGAGTCTGGCGGTCAGGGCAAGGAAGGCCAGAGCCAGGCCGAGGAACAGCAGGGCAATGGCAGCCAGGCTTCGCAGAAGCCCAACGAACTATCGCCCAGCGAGCGCGAAGAGCTTTCCGAACAATGGAAGAACCGCCTGGCCGCCGCCGCACAGGCGGCGCGCCAGGCCGGTAAATTATCTCAATCAATGATGCGCTGGGTTGATGGTCTGCTGGCACCCAGTCTGCCATGGCGTGCCTTGTTGGCGCGTTTCTTTGCGGTGAACCAGCGCGACGATTATTCGTGGCGCCGTCCCTCGCGGCGAGAGGGCGATGCGCTGCTGCCGCGTTTGTCGAGCGAAGGGCTGGATGTGATTGCCGCGATCGATACCAGCGGCTCGATCAGCGATGAGGAGCTGCGTGAATTCGTGACCGAACTCGATGCGCTGAAAGGCCAGGTTCGCGCACGCGTTACCCTGCTGGCTTGCGACAACCATGTGTTTGAAAAGAGCCCGTGGGAGTTCGAGCCCTGGGACACCATTCAGCTTCCCGCCGGCATAGAAGGGGGCGGCGGCACCGATTTCCGTCCGGTCTTCGACTGGGTCGAGCACGAAAACCGCAGCCCTAACATGCTGGTGTATTTCACCGACGCCGAAGGTGACTTTCCCAAGTTGCCGCCGAATTACCCGGTGATCTGGCTGGTCAAGGGCAAGGGCGTCGTGCCTTGGGGCGAGCGGGTTCAACTCAATTGAGCCCGGTGGACCCATTGATCTCGGCCGATACCCGGCCCAATCGCGTGCGCAGTTTCCTGTTCGAGCAGCTCGACATACGCGGCGCCTGGGTGCAGCTTGGTCCAGCCTGGCGCGAGATGACGGCGGGACGCGCTTACGCCGAACCCGTTATCGAACTGTTGGGGCAACTGGCGGTGGTGACCACGCTGATTACAGCCAACCTCAAGCAGGCGGGGCGGCTGACCTTTCAGTTGCGCGGAGAAGGAGCAGTGTCGCTGCTGGTGATGGATTGCGATGAGCAATTACGTTTGCGCGGCATGGCGCGCGCAGCTCCGGATATGTCAGCGGGAAGTATTCCGGCCTTGTTCGGCGAGGGCGCGCTGACCCTCACCCTCGACACCGCCGACATGCGCCAGCCCTACCAGAGCCATGTACCGCTGCAGGGCGAGTCCATTGCCGCCGTATTCGAGCATTACCTCGCACAATCGGAACAGTCCCCCACCCGCCTGTGGTTGGCAGCCAACCACGAGACCGCGGTGGGCCTGTTCCTGCAGGCGCTGCCGGGCGCAGCCGCGCGCGACGCCGATGGCTGGAACCGGGTGCAGATCCTGGCCGACACCGTGCGGCCAGACGAATTGCTCGACCTCGGATCGATCAAACTGATCGAACGCCTGTTCCCGGAAGAAGACGTGCGCGTGTATGACCCTCGTCCGGTCAGTTACTACTGCCCGTATGACCCCGGAAAAATTTATTCCATGCTGCACAGCGTAGGTCAGGCAGAATGTGAAGCGATCATCGCGGAACAGGGTGAAATCCGGGTGCACGACGATATCTGCAACCATGAGTATGTGCTGGATGCAGCGGCTGTGACCGCGCTTTTTACCCCTTAGGGCGAAACGCAAGCCAATGAAAGGATGCACGATGCGAACGGGATGGGTGCTGTGGGGGGTGCTGGCCCTGTCGGCGGGCGCACAGGCCGAGGATGGACGCGCCGATGTTGGACGTTACGAGGTTTTTCCGCTGGCAGGCGCGGAGGGCAGCAAGGGGGGCGGACGGGCGTTCATCCTGGACACCCGCGAAGGCCATGTCTGGATCTGGAGTGAAAACGAACTGATCACCGCGTCCGATGGCCGCCGACGCTACGGGACCGGTTTTATCTATCAGGGCAAACTGCCCTCGGGTGCCCGGCCGGGTGAATTCGTCGAAACGCCCAGAAAATAACGGGGCAATAGCAGCTTGTTGCAATTGTGAGACATCCGGGCAGTGCTAAATCAATTTTTTAGTAGATAGTGGTTTTCTTTTGCCGATTTGTTAGAATTCTGCGCGTCGGCTGGATTGCATGTCCCGGACCGATCTCTGGTGTGGGTTTTTATATTTGTAAGTAAAGGGAAATCAAATGAAATATTCCGTCCTCCTGGCTGCTCTTCTGGCTGTTTCCATGACCGCTTGCGGTAAAAAAGAAGAAGCCGCTGCTCCCGTTGAAGCTCCTGCTGCTGTAGCTCCGGCGCCGGAAGCTGCTGCTCCGATGGAAGCCGCTCCCGCTCCTGCTGCTGACGCTGCTGCTCCTGCTGCTGACGCTGCTGCTCCTGCTGCTGCTCCCGCTGCTCCTGCCAAGTAATTTCTGGCTCAGGAACGAAAAAACCGGCCTTCGGGCCGGTTTTTTTATGCCTGCAGAAAACGATCGAGCCTCGTCATCGCTTCGATGAGCCGTGGCAGGGGCTGGGTATAGGCAAACCGCAAGTTGCGGGTTGCGTGATGGGATCCAAAATCGATCCCGGGCGTCGCGGCAATGCCGGCGAGTTCAAGCAACTGACTGGCGAAAGCATGGCTGTCGGGCGTAAACCGGCTGCAATTGGCATACAGATAGAAAGCGCCCTGCGGCGTGACCGGAATGACAAAACCGCGCTCGCGCAAGGCGGGCAGCAGAAAGTCGCGACGTAACCGCAACTCGGCCTTGCGTGCTTCAAGTTCATTCAGAGTAGCGGGCAGGAAGGCGGCCAGCGCTGCATGCTGGGCCGGGGTGGAGGCCGCCAGGAACAGGTTCTGGGCCAGCCTTTCCAGTGCCGCCATGGCCCAGGCGGGCGCGGTCAGCCAGCCCAGCCGCCAGCCTGTCATCAGGAAATATTTTGAAAAGCTGTTGATGACGAATACATCGTCCCAGCGTGCGGCGGTGAACTCGATGCCGTCGTAGGTCAGTGCCAGATAGATTTCATCGACAATCAGGGCGACGCCACGTGTACGGCACCAGTCGTGGATGCGTGCGAGTTCGTCCGGGGAAACGGCGGTTCCGGTGGGGTTGGACGGGCTGGCGATCAGCACGGCGCGGGTGGTGGCGGAGGCGTGTCGCTCGATCGAATCAAGAGTGAGTTGAAAGCCATTTTCGGCATCGACAGGGATCGTGACTGCGCGGGCGTCGCAGAATTCCGCAAAATGGCGATTGCAGGGGTAGCCGGGGTCAGCCATCAGCACCTCGTCGCCGGGGCCTGCCAGCAGGCCCAGCGCCAGCAGCAGAGCACCGGACGCACCCGGTGTGACAACGATGCGTGCCGGGTCAACCGTGGCCTGCCAGCGCGTTGCATAAAACCCGGCGATCGCCTCGCGCAGGGCGGGCAGGCCGAGTGCGCCGGTGTAATGCGTGTGTCCGGCGCGCAGCGCGGCGATACCGGCTTCGACGATGGGGGCGGGGGTGGCGAAGTCGGGCTCGCCGATTTCAAGATGGACGATGTCGCGCCCGGCGGCTTCCAGGGCCTGCGCTCGCGCCAGAATGGCCATGACGTGGAAAGGTGCGATGGCATCGACGCGCGCAGCGGTGTAGGGCTTAGGCGTGCTCATGGGTCTCCAGTCGAAGCAGCGGGTGCTGGCGGTAGAACTGCTGCAACTGCCGGTAAATGGCAGGGTACTCGGTATCGAGCAGACGCGGCGTCTCGAAGAACACCTCGGTGAGTACCGCAAAAAATTCGGCGGGATCGGTGGCTGCGTAAGGATCGATGGCTGTATCCGCACCCGCATCGATGCGGACGCAGAGATCAGCATACGCTGCGCTGAAATCGCGTGCCCAGGCAGCGGCATCCATGCCCCGATGCAGCGGCGGAAAACCATTGGCGTCACCGTTCAGCATGTCGAGCTTGTGCGCAAACTCATGCAGCACGACGTTGATTCCTGCGCCCTGACCGCTCTCTTCGACATCGGCAATCGACAGTACGAGCGGACCGCCGTGCCAGGATTCCCCCGCCAGGATGTCGCGCGAACGATGCACGACGCCTGCCTCGTCCATTTCCTCGCGATGACGCAGGAACTCGTCCGGATAGAGAATGATTTCGTTCCAGCCGCGATAGCTGTTTCTGTCGAGATTGAGCGTCAGCAGGCAGGCCTGCAGCGCAATAGACAGCCGGGTTGCATCGCCGACTTTCGCGCCGCCCGCAGCGGAAAATGTTTTGTAGTGGATGAACAGGCTGGCGGCTTCACGCAGCCGCTCGCGCTCGGATGCATCCAGACCACGCAAGATCGGCAGACTGGCGAGGGCTGTGTCGAAGGCATGGTGCGGGATGGCATGCTGTTTGAGTATACGGGCACGTCGCCAGCGGCCAAACCAGCTCATGCCGCTTTCACTCTTCGGTATCGAGCAGGCGCGTGCTGGCGGCTTCGGGGTGATCGAGCTCGACCCGCTCGATCTGCAGAAAACGACGGCTGATCTTGTCGCTGGAAATGCGCACCTCGCTCACGTCCTTGTTGGCCTGTTCGATGTGGGACGCAAGCTTCTTCATGCGATCGTCGAAGCGGGCGAAATCCTTCGCCAGCTTGGAAAGCTCGTCCTTGATCACATGCGCCATGCGCCGAGTCTCGGAATCGCGGATCACCGCCCGTGCGGTGTTGAGCACTGCCATCAACGTGGTCGGCGAGGTCAGCCACACGCGCTTTTTCTGCGCATGCTCGACCAGGTCGGGATGATAGGCGTGGATCTCCGCGAATACCGCTTCGGCCGGCAGGAACATCACCGCGCCGTCGGAGGTCTCGCCTTCGACGATGTATTTGGCGGCGATGTCATCGACATGCTTCCGCACGTCCGTCTTGAACTGCCGCCGCGCTGCGTCGCGCTCTGCCACCGGAAGGCTGTCGTCGAACATGCGGCTGTAGTTTTCCAGCGGGAACTTGGAGTCGACGCACACTGTGCCGGTGGGCTCGGGCAGGATCAGCACGCAGTCGACGCGCGCGCCGCTCTTCAAGGTATGTTGAAACGCATAAGCATCGGGCGGCAGACTGTTCCTTACCAGCGCTTCCAGCTGAACCTCGCCGAACGCGCCGCGCGAGCGCTTGTCGCCCAATATCTCCTGCAGCGACACGACATTGGACGCCAGACCCTCGATCTTTTTCTGCGCCTCGTCGATCACCGCCAGCCGTGACATCACCGAAGTGAAGGTATCGTTGGTTTTCTTGAAGCCTTCGTCGAGCCGCTCGGCCACCTTGCCCGATATTTCATTCAGGCGGCCATCTACCGTCTGCGACAACTGCTGCACACGCTCATTGAACTGGGCAGTCATGCCCTTCAGCGTGTCCTGCAGCAGGCTTTGCTCGGCACGTCCCTGCTCGATCAGCTTTTCCAGCATGGTGGTCTGGAACTGGCCGAACTGGCCGGTGACGGTTTCGCGCGTTTCCGCCAGCCGCTCGGCCTGCGCCACTTGCAGGGCCGATAGATGGGTTTGCATGCGATCGGATTGCTGCGACAAGCCTGCGTGCAGGTCGGTCAGCACCGCGCGGTGGCGAGTTTCCATGTCCTGCGCCAGCAGCACGGGTAGCCCGGCCTGTTCCCGGCGTAGCGCGCCGAGGCGCAGCAGCAGGAAAACAGACACGAGGATGAGGATGGCGAGGCCGACGAGGAGGCCGATTTCGACAGGATGCATGACACGGATTTTACCCGCGCCGCGCATAAAAAACCCGGCGAGCGCCGGGTTGAGGATTACGCTGCTGCGCGGCTGGCGCGCTTGCGATCGTGTTCCTGCAGGTGACGCTTGCGGATGCGGATCGACTTCGGGGTGATTTCAACCAGTTCGTCGTCGTCGATGAACTCCACCGCCGATTCCAGCGTCAGCTTGATCGGCGTGGTCAGGCGTACCGCTTCGTCGGTACCGGAGGAACGGACGTTGGTGAGTTGCTTGCCCTTGATCGGGTTGACCACCAGATCGTTGTCGCGGCTGTGGATGCCGATGATCATGCCTTCATACAGCTTGTCGCCGGGCGAGACGAACATGCGGCCGCGGTCTTCCAGTTTCCACAGCGCATAGGCCACCGCTTCGCCGTTGTCCTGCGAGACCAGCACGCCGTTGTGGCGGCCGGGCAGGTCGGCTTTCACCGGGCCGTAGTCGTCGAACACGTGGCTCATCAGGCCGGTGCCGCGCGTCATGGTCAAGAAGTCGGACTGGAAGCCGATCAGGCCGCGTGCGGGAATGTGGTATTCGAGGCGGGTGCGGCCGTGGCCGTCGGATTCCATGTTGGTGAGTTCGCCGCGACGGCGGCCGATTTCTTCCATCACCGCGCCCTGGGTGTCGTCTTCGAGGTCGATGGTGAGGTTCTCATACGGCTCGCACTTCTCACCGTTGATTTCCTTGTACACCACGCGCGGTTTGCCGACGGCCAGTTCGAAGCCTTCGCGGCGCATGTTTTCCAGCAGGATGGTGAGGTGGAGTTCGCCGCGACCCGAGACGCGGAACACGTCGGCCTCGCCGGTTTCGTCGACGCGCAGCGCGACGTTAACCAGCAGTTCCTTGGTCAGGCGATCGCGGATCTGGCGGGTGGTGACGAACTTGCCCTCGGTGCCGGCCAGCGGCGAGGCGTTGACCATGAAGTCCATGTTGAGCGTCGGTTCGTCGACCGGCAGCACCGGCAGGCCGATGGGATTGTCGCGGTCGCAAACTGTGACTCCGATGCCGATGTCATCCAGTCCGGAAATGATGATGATGTCGCCGGCTTCGGCTTCCTCCACCGGCACCCTATCCAGACCCTGGAAGCCGAGCACCTGGTTGATACGGCCGCTGGCGACCTGGTCTTCGTGGTTCATCACCACCACCGACATGCCGGGCTTGATGCGGCCGTTGAGCACGCGGCCGACGCCGAGACGGCCGGTGTAAGTTGAGTAGTCCAACGCGGCAATCTGCAGTTGCAACGGCGCGTCGGGCGAGCCGGGTGGGGTGGGGACGTGTTTGATGACGGTGTCGAACAGCGTGGTCATGTTTTCTGCTGTTCCACCATGCGACGGCGCATCCTTCAGATCAAGGCAGGCCCAACCATTGAGACCCGAGGCGTAGATGATCGGGAAATCGAGCTGATCGTCGGTGGCGTGGAGCTTGTCGAACAGGTCGAAGGTCTGATCGACCACCCAGTCCGGGCGCGCACCCGGACGGTCGACCTTGTTGATGACGACGATGGGCCGCAGGCCCAGTGCCAGCGCCTTCTTGGTGACAAAGCGCGTTTGTGGCATCGGACCTTCGACAGCATCGACCAGCAGCAGCACGCCATCGACCATGCCGAGCACGCGCTCGACCTCGCCGCCGAAGTCGGCGTGGCCGGGGGTGTCGACGATGTTGATGTGATAGTCGCCGTAGGTGATCGCGGTGTTCTTGGCAAGGATGGTAATGCCGCGTTCCTTTTCCAGGTCGTTTGAGTCCATCACCCGCTCTTCAACCGCCTGGTTGTCGCGGAAGGTGCCGGACTGCTTGAGGAGCTGGTCGACCAGCGTGGTCTTGCCATGGTCGACGTGCGCGATGATGGCGATGTTGCGGAGCTTGCGGGACATAATGGGAGCCGGATTGCGGAAAACCCGGCATTATAACAGGGTTGTCTGTCTATTTATTGTGCAAGTGGATGTGCAGCCAGGCGGGCGTCGATGTGGGCGATGATCTTCTGATAGCGTGGGCTGCCGACCGGCCCGAAGCGGCGTTCGAACTCCGCTTGCGGCATGAATTCCGGCAGATCGCGAAAATCCGGCAACAGGTCGGTGTCGCTGCGGGCTGCGGCCAGCAGGCCGCGTATCTTCTCTGCAGCATCGCCCGTGGCGCGTTCACCGAGTTGCACGCCGGCGCGGTCGGCGGCCAGGTCGGTGAAGCTGAATCCCGAGCCCATGTTGGCGTCCTCTTCCTCCTTGAACAGTCCTATGGCATTGGCTAGCCGGCTGCCAGCATTGACCGACAGGGCAGCCGAAATCATGAAATGCTCGGCGAAATCGCGTCGTCCGTGCAGCGAAAGCAGAACGCGCGGCGCACGGCGGATCGACCGGCTGTCGCCTTCCAGCAGCTTGGGCAGGCTGATGCCGGCCAGATAGGCTGCCAGTGCGGTGAGCGCGGCATGATTTCCTTCACGTGCGTCGCCGCCGGCTTGCGGGCTGAATGCGAAGAGGGGGGAGGCGACGCGCACCAGCGGCACCGTGCTGCCACGCGGATAAGGCTTCAGCAGGCTGTCCAGTTGTCCGGCGTAAGCCAGCATGCGTGCCTGGTCTTCGGGCGCGATCAACAGCGCAGCGCTTTTGCGTTCGATCCGGGTCAGCAAATCGGGATTCCAACGATAATCCAGCGTCGCCTCGTTTTCGTCGAAGTGGACCTGGGAGAATGCATCAGCCAGCGTGGCATAGGTTTTGTCGCGGCGCAGCCAGCGATGGACCTGACGTGCAATCCAGTCGGCCAGCACACCGGGCAGCGGCAGGCTGCCCAATTGCAGGCTTTGAATCCGGATGCCGCCAGGTACATCTGCTACATCGGCCGTAATGTTGAGATAGCGGCCAAACGGGTTCGGCGGCACGGCAATCGTGGCGGTGAGCGAAGCCATGCCAGGGGTGAGATCGGCGGCGATGCCGCTGACGCGTCGCAACTCGACGGCGTAATTGAGAAGTCGGTTGAGCTCGGTCTCGTCGAGCTGGATGCTGTAAACCACATCCGGCGTTTGGCTGCGCGGATCATGTTTCTGGAACAGCGATTTGATCCAGGCAAGGTCGGTGCGGTGAAATGTGGCGGGCGGCTCAATCGCAGGCACGTCGTCCAGCATCAGCCAGGGCAGCACGGTCAGCCCGGCCAGCACAACGAACAGTACACTCCAGCCAAGCAACCGCTTCATGTTATTGCGGCTGGTTGCGCATGAAGTCGGCGGTCTTGAAGAATGCCGCAGTCAGTTCCTGCTGCATGGCCGCATCCACCCCTATATCCTGCATCGCACGCTCCATGCAGCCCATCCACTGATCGCGCTCGGCAACGCCTACGGCAAAGGGGATGTGGCGGCGTCGCAGGAACGGATGGCCGAAGCGGTCGGTGTATTCCGGTGGGCCACCGGTCCAGCCGCTCAAAAACCAGGCCAGCTTGTTGCGCGACTCGGAGAGATCTGCCGGGTGCAGCTTGCGGATACCGTAATAATCCGGATCTTCGTCCATCAGGTCATAGAAGCGGTCGACCAATCGACGAATGATTTCACCGCCACCCAGTCGTTCGAAATGGGTTTGCATCTATCAGGCCTTCACGGGTTTGACTGCCGCCGCCGCAGCCTTGGCCCGCTGGCGGGCGCTGTCGGTCGTACTGGCAGTGGCGAGCGTCACCCCCATGCGGCGGCGGACGAAGGCCTGCGGCTTGCCGAACAGCCTGATATCGACCCCGGGGGTACTCAAAGCGTCGGCGACGCCATCAAAGGCAATGCCGGCGGCGTCGATGCCGCCATAAATCACCGCGGAGGCGCCGGGTTCACGCAGCGAGACGTCGACCGGCAGGCCGAGGATCGCGCGCGCGTGCAGCTCGAATTCATTCTGCCGCTGTGTCGCCAGGGTGACCATGCCGGTGTCGTGCGGGCGCGGGCTGACCTCGGAAAACCACACCCTGTCGCCCTTGACGAACAGTTCCACGCCGAAAATTCCGCGCCCGCCGAGGTTGCCGGTGACCGTGGCGGCGATGTCCTGCGCACGCGCCAATGCAGCATCTGACATCGTCTGCGGCTGCCACGATTCGACATAATCACCCTTCACCTGTACATGCCCCACTGGCTCGCAAAAAACCGTTTCCACTTGGCCGGATGCGCCGCGAGCGCGCACGGTCAGGAGCGTGATTTCATAGTCGAAATCGATCACCCCTTCGACGATGACGCGCCCTTTGTCCACCCGTCCGCCACTGGCCGCATCGTCCCAGGCGGCACGCAACTGTTCTGGGCGGTCAACCCGGGACTGGCCCTTGCCGGACGAGGACATGACCGGCTTGACGATGCAGGGATAACCGAGTTTGTCTGCAGCGGCTGACAACTCCTCGAAACTGTCGGCGAATACATAGGGCGAGGTGGGCAGCCCCAGGGTCTCGGCGGCCAGGCGGCGGATGCCTTCGCGGTTCATGGTGAGGTTGGCGGCGCGCGCGGTGGGAATGACCTCCGCCAGCCCCTCTGCTTCGATCGCCAGCAGTTCCTCGGTGGCAATGGCCTCGATTTCCGGTACGACAAGATGCGGTTTTTCCTGTTCGATGAGCGCGCGCAGTGCACGCGCATCGCTCATGTCGATCACATGCGCGCGGTGCGCGACCTGATGGCCGGGGGCGTTTTCATAGCGATCCACCGCGATGACTTCAACCCCCAGACGCTGCAGCGCGATGATGACTTCCTTGCCGAGTTCGCCCGCGCCCAGCAGCATGACACGGGTGGCGGAGGGGGAGAGTGGGGTACCCAGACGCATGGCGGAAGAATCTTGAAAGGGAAAAGCCGGCATTTTACCTTGGCTGTTCCGGTCTCATTTAATCCTTCAGACCTCCAGCCTGTGCCAATCGAAGTGCGGACCGGGATCGGTCTTGCGGCCGGGGGCGATATCGGCATGGCCGGTCACGGCCTCGATCGGGTAAGCCTGCTTGAGGGTCCGGATGAGCGGAATCAGGGTGTCGTACTGGGCCTCGGTGAAAGGCAGATCGTCAGTGCCCTCGAGTTCGATCCCGATGGAAAAATCATTGCAGCGTTGATGCCCCTGCCAGTTGGATACGCCGGCATGCCAGGCGCGCAATTCGCAGGGAACGAACTGAATCGGCTCGCCATCGCGGCGAATGAAAAAATGTGCCGACACCTGGAGGCCGCGAATCTTCTGATAATACGGATGGTCGTCCCAGTCGAGTCGGTTGGTGAAGAGATCGGTCACCGCATCCCCATCAAACACGCCGGGCGGCAGCGAAATGTTGTGAATCACGATGAGGCGGATGCTTGTCCCCTCGGGACGCGGGTCGCAGTTGGGCGAGGGCAGGTGCCGGACGTTTTTGAGCCAACCCTGGCTATCCAGAATGGCTGCTGACCCGGCAGGTTCTTTGAAGCGTTGGGGCATGACTAAAAAACCGGGCTGATGCGGAAGGTGGGGGTGCAGTAGGCTGCAGGGCCGATCAGCGAAGGCAGACTGCAGGGCGGACTGGTCAACTTCATGGCAGGTTCTCCATACGTGCCTGGCGGACCGGATCGGGCACCGGACGCCGGTTCCAGGCAGTTTACTGCGTGCCAAGCAGCGATGTCAGTCAAACCTGGCATCCAGCGTCGGTTCGCGGTGGATAATCGTACCGCATTGGGGCGCCCGCCCTGAAAGTGAGCCTGTCCCAATTCGGTTCTGCGCAATGAGAGGCCGGGCTACCGAGGCCGTTACCCGGATGCCGCGAACCTGCGCGCAACATGGGTGACGCCAGGCAGGGGGAATCGTCGCTGTTGCCGGGCTTTCATGCCCCTCGCGGCCTGTATATCCGGGTTAAACTGCAACCTTTACCGATACCAGTACCACCATTGCCCATGAGCCTGCCTGAAGCGCAAGATTTTCTGGATAACGCCGAATGCATCGCTTCGTCCGAACAGGTGCAGTTCGCGATGGACCGGTTGGCGGGTGAAATCACCCGTGAACTGGCGAACGACTTCCCGCTCGTGTTGCCCGTGATGGGGGGCGCCGTGGTCTTCGCCGGCCAGTTGTTGCCGCGGCTCGGCTTTCCCCTGGAATTCGATTACCTGCATGTGACACGCTATCGCGGCAAAACCAGCGGCGGGGAAATCGAGTGGCGGGTCCTTCCCGGCATGAATGTTTTCGGGCGTAGCGTGCTGGTGTTGGACGATATTCTGGACGAGGGTGAGACGCTGGCGGCGATTCGCGACAAGCTGCTGGAACTCGGCGCGAAGCGCGTGCTGTCTGCGGTATTGACGGACAAGGATAACGGCCTGGCAAAACCCATCCGGGCGGATTTTGTAGGACTCAGTGTGCCCAACCGCTTTGTGTTTGGGTGTGGAATGGATGTTTACGGCCTGTGGCGCAATCTGCCCGCAATTTACGCTTTGAAGGAACACTGAATGCTTGGCATCATCGGCGGCACCGGACTGGCCCAACTCGCCAATCTGGAAATCACCCATCGCAAAGTGGCGCGCACCCCTTACGGCGAGCCATCCGGAGCGCTCACTTTCGGCCGCATGTGCGATCAGGAAGTGATTTTTCTGGCGCGTCACGGCTACGGCCATACCATTCCGCCGCACGAGGTGAACTATCGTGCCAATCTGTGGGCGCTGAAGGATCATGGCGTCGATCGCGTGGTGTCGGTGGCCACCGTCGGCGGCATCCATCCCGAAATGATCCCCGGTACGCTGACCATTCCAGACCAGATCATTGACTATACGCATGGGCGTGCCGCCACGTATTTTGTCGAAAGCGACAAGACGGTCACCCATACCGATTTCACTTTTCCCTATTGCAATGCGATGCGGGCTGCGCTGCTGCAGGCCGCAGTTGGCGCCGGTATCAGCCTGCGTGACGGCGGCGTGTATGGTGCCGTGCAGGGTCCGCGCCTGGAAACGGCTGCAGAAATCAACCGCATGGAGCGCGACGGCGCCGACATGGTGGGCATGACCGGCATGCCGGAGGCCTACCTGGCACGCGAACTCGGAATTTGTTACGCAACCGTGGGTGCGGTGGTGAACTACGCTGCCGGACGCGGACTGTCGGCGGAGGGCATCCAGATGGAAGAAATCCAGTCCGTGCTGGGCGAAGTCATGCTGCAAGTGCGGCATCTGCTCGAACAATTGGTCACCAACGACGCCGCCGGGCTATGCGCATTCTGAATACCCGGTGAAGCCGGTCGCATGAAGCTTTACCGTGCCCTGCAGTCGCAAGGATTGGGCTCGCGCAAGGGATGCGTGGCACATGTGCGGGCGGGTGTGGTCGAGGTCAACGGCGAGCTTTGCGACAACCCCGAAGCCGAGGTCGACCCGTCGGGTCTGGTCCTGACACTCGACGGCGTGCACTGGCCTTATCGCGAAAAGGCCTATGTGCTGATGCACAAGCCGGTCGGCTACGAATGCTCGCATCATCCGAGCCACCATTCCAGCGTGTTCGACCTGTTGCCGCTACCGCTGATACAGCGTGGCGTTCAATGCGTGGGACGGCTCGATCAGGACACCACAGGATTGCTGCTGTTTTCCGATGATGGCCAGTTCATCCACCGCATGATCTCGCCCAAAAAGGGGGTGGCCAAGGTGTACCGTGCCACCTGCGCCGACCCGGTGAGCAGCGCCATGATGGAAGCCCTGTGCTCCGGCGTGCAACTCAACGACGAACCTGCGCCGATCGCTGCGCTGGCATGCGAGTCAATCGACAGCCATACGCTGCGCCTGAGCTTGAGCGAGGGAAAATATCATCAGGTCAGGCGCATGATTGCCGCAACCGGCAACCGCGTAGACCGCCTGCACCGTGAGGCCATCGGCAACTATGCTTTGCCCGCGACCCTGTCACCCGGTCAATGGTGCTGGCTGGAGGAAAATGACCTGAAACAACTGGAGCATCCATGGCTATCCGCGAAGTCCTGAAAATGGGCGACCCGCGCCTGCTGGCGCCCGCGCATCCGGTCGAGGATTTTGCCTCCCTCGAACTGGCTCAATTGATTGTCGACATGCACGACACCATGCGATCCCTCAACGGGGCCGGCCTGGCGGCACCGCAAATCGGAGTCGGTCTGCGGGTGGTGATTTTCGAGGTGGATGCCAACCCGCGTTACCCTGACGTCATAACTGTGCCGCTCACCGTGCTGATCAACCCGTTGTTGACCCCCGTGTCCGAGGAAATGGAGGAAGGCTGGGAAGGTTGTCTTTCGGTTCCCGGGATGCGCGGCCTGGTGCCACGGCATGCTGCCCTGCGTTATCAGGGCTTCGATGCAACGGGACAGCTGATCGATCGCAGCGTCAGGGGATTCCACGCCCGCGTGGTGCAGCACGAAGTCGACCATTTGAACGGCATTCTCTATCCTATGCGCATCCGGGATCTGCGAAATTTCGGATTTACCGACACCCTGTTTCCGGGGCAAAACCTGCAGGACGATTGACGGCATTCCAACGCTTCCGGGCATGCATTTAGCATGCCTAAAGTTGTCCCTGTCCTCGCCGCTAACTTGAATCGTAGCCGTGGGCGATGTGTCCCGGAACAAGCAGCAAGGACAATAATGAGCCCGGAACAACAAATCCAGCTGGCACAGCGCCGCATTCACCATGCCGACGTGATGATGGTCGAGGCGACCCAACTTGACGACATTGCCGCCCAACTGATGGCGGTACAGCGATACTGGGGCGCACCCAATCGCCAGATCCATCTGACTGCGGCGTTGGCAGACAGTCGTGCCGTGTGGCATGGCATCCAGGCCGCACTGGCCGAAGGTACTCCGGACCTGCCGCTTGAAGTCCAGCACAACCTTCTGATTTTGTCGGTTTATGCAGACAGCAAAATCAGCACCTGTGAGATCACCCCCAGCACCGAGATGCTGAGCAGCCTGATCGCATTGACCCGTACCCTGGCAGGCAGCCTCAAGGAATGGCAGGTGGCGGCATGAGCGGGGAGAAAAAGGCACCGCAGTTTCATGCGTTGGATCTGGCCCTTCTCCTGACCGATGCGGTCAGTACATCGGTTCGCCCCGGTCGTGGCCGCAATCGCACCAAAACCGAGTTGGACGAGAAGTTCAAGAAACCCGTCGACAATAATGTGCCCAAGAAGACGCCTCCGGCACGCAAGGCGCCGGCACGCGGGCGCTATGTGGACGAATACGCGCGTCCAGTGCGCTGAATTACTTCAAAACCTCACGCACTTCGGCTATCAATGGCTCGACACCTGCCGGTGTCAGCAAGGATTCCCCCCGGATCAGAAAGGTGTCCTCGACGCGCTCGCCCAGCGTGTCGATTTTGGCGGCATAGACGCTCACGTCATGCCGCATCAGCACTTCAGCCACATCGAACAGCAGACCTGCCCGATCAGGGCAGGTGATCGACAGCATGTGACCATGACCCTGCGCGTCGGCTTCCAGCAGCACTGTCGTCGGGTAAGGATGGTGACGCTGGTGGCGTGACAGGCGACCGCGCGGTGCAGGCTGCATTGGCCGGGCCGGATCGAGATCGCGCGCCAGTTCGTGTTCCACAAAACTCAGAAAATCACGGTAATGAATGCCGCGATTTGCCAGATCCATCACCTGAAAGCTGTCCAGCGCATAGCCATGCCGGGTGGTGTGGATCTTGGCTTCGAGGATGGTGTACTGGATGCGCGCGAAAAAACCGCAGATGCGCGCAAACAGGTCGGGGCGGTCAGGCGTGTACACCAGTACCTGGATGCCTTCGCCGGCGGGGGAAAGGCGCGCCCGCACGATGGCGCCCCGGCTGTCGGTGCGACGCCACAGCATGCGTGCCTGCCATGCAATGTCGCGGGCTTCGAAGCGGATGAAATAACGCGTGTCGAGGTGGCGCCACAGCGCGTCGGCTGCGTCATTTGGCAGCCCATAGAGGGCGAGGTTGATGCGTGCTTCCGACTGCTTGGTAGTGATGTCGGCCACGGCCTCGTCGTCGCCTGCAAGCTGCGCCCGCGCTGCATGGTAGAGGTCTTCCAGCAGTTTGCCTTTCCAGGCATTCCAGACGCTGGGGCTGGTGCCGCGGATGTCTGCCACGGTCAGCAGATACAGCGCGGACAGACGGCGGGTGGTGCCGATCTTGGCGGAAAAAGCGGCAATCACCTCGGGATCGCTGATGTCCTCTTTTTGCGAGGTGCGCGACATCACCAGGTGCATGCCGACCAGCCAGGCAACCAGTTCGCTGTCGGTTTTGTCGAGGCCGTGCTGACGGCAAAATCTCTGTGCATCGACCGCGCCGAGTTCAGAGTGGTCGCCGCCGCGACCCTTTGCAATGTCGTGAAACAGCGCGGCAAGATACAGCAGTTCGGGCTTGTCGAAAGCGCTGATCAGACGGCTGGCGAGTGGGAATTCATGTGTCAGTGCCGGCACGGTGAAGCGTCGGATGTTGCGCAACACGGTGAGGATATGTTCATCAACCGTGTAGACGTGGAACAGGTCATGCTGCATTTGCCCGATGATGCGACCGAAAGCCGGGATGTAACGTCCGAGCAGACCGTAGCGATGCATTTCACGCAGCGCACGGGTGATCCCAACCGGCTGACGCAGCAATTCCATGAACAGGGCGCGATGTGCAGGATTGGCGCGAAACGCGGCGTCGATACAGGTGCGGCCGCGCCACAGTGCACGCAAGGTGGCCGGCTCGAAACCGGCAAGCGACGGATGCTCTGCATACACGATGATGGCGCGCAGCAGGGCATCGGGTTTGTGTTCGAACAGGTCGGGATCGCGGGCTTCAAGAAGATTGGCGCGCACCTGGAAGTCCGCATCGATCGGTTGCGGCGGTGCAATGACCGGAAACAGCCGAACCCGCAGCGACTGGATGAGGATGCCGTTGGCACGCTGAACCAGCTTGGCGGCTCGGTAATAGCCCTGCATCAGACGCTCGCCCGCACGCTTGTGTGCGTTGGCAGCAAGCCCCAGACGTGCTGCGAGTTCAGTCTGGTAATCGAAGGCGAGGCGGTCGTCTCGCCGCCCGGCCAGCAAATGCAAATGAATGCGCAGCGCCGACAGGGCACGTTCTTCGCGTGCGATGCGGCGTGCCTCGGCCTGGGTCAGCAACCCGGCACGGGCGAGGCCGTTCCAGCCGCCTGCGATGCCGCAGGCCCGTGACATCCAGTGAATCGTATGCAGATCGCGCAGACCGCCCGGACTATCTTTAAGGTTGGGTTCGAGCTTGTAGGCGCTGTCGTCGAAGCGGGCGTGGCGCGCCTTCTGCTCGGCAAGCTTGCCGTCAAAAAAATGCTGGGCATCGAAGCGTGCCTGAAAGCGGCGTCCGAATTCGTCGAACAACCCGGTGGCGCCCCATACGAAGCGCGCTTCCAGCAGGTTGGTCTCTACGGTGATATCGGCGTCGGCTTCGATGATGCAGGCCTCGACCGTGCGGACGCTGTGGCCGATCTCCAGCCCGACATCCCAGCATGCCTGCACCCAGCTTTCCAGCGTGGCCTGCTGTCCGGCTGTGGGTTCATCCGGTAGCAGCAGCAATACGTCCACGTCCGATCCGGGAAAAAGCTCGCCGCGCCCGTAGCCGCCGACGGCGGCGAGGCAAAAGTGGGTGGGCAGCGCAAGCCGCATGCTGAGATCGAACAGCACGCTATCCACCAGGGCGGCGTGGCGGGTCAGATAGCGGGAGGCGGAGGGCTTTTCAAGGAAGGCCGCCGCCAGCACGGCACGGCCGGATTTGAGGCGCTCACGCAGGTCGACTAGCGGCGGAGCGCTCACGCGGCCTGGTGGATGCGATCGGGGATGGCGGGGCTGCCTGCCGACAAGGTCAGAACTTCGTAACCGTTGTCGGTGACCAGTACGGTGTGTTCCCACTGCGCAGACAGGCTGCGATCCTTGGTGACGATGGTCCAGCCATCCGGCATCTGGCGGATATCGCGGCGGCCGGCGTTGATCATCGGTTCGATGGTGAAGGTCATGCCGGGCTCCAGCATCAGGCCGGTGCCGGGCTTGCCGTAGTGCAGCACCTGCGGATCCTCGTGGAAATTGAGGCCGATGCCGTGGCCGCAGAATTCGCGCACCACGCTGTAGCCGTGGTTTTCGGCAAAGCGCTGGATGGCGTGGCCGATGTCGCCCAAACGGGCACTGGGCTTGACGTGGGCAATGCCGACCCACATCGCTTCATAGGTGATCTGGATCAGGCGCCTGGCCTGAATCGACGCTTCGCCGACCGCGAACATGCGGCTGGTGTCGCCGTGCCAGCCGTCCTTGATCACCGTGATGTCGAGGTTCACGATGTCGCCGTTCTTCAGCACCTTGTCGCCCGGCACGCCGTGGCACACCTGGTTGTTGACCGAGGTGCAGATCGATTTCGGATAGGGAACGTGGCCGGAGGGCGCGTAGTTCAGCGGCGCCGGTATCGTGCCCTGAACATTCACCATATAGTCGTGACACAATCGGTCGAGTTCGCCGGTGGTGACGCCGGGCCGGACAAAAGGCGTGATGTAGTCGAGGACTTCCGCGCCAAGCCGGCCGGCAACGCGCATGCCTTCAATTTCTGCGCCGGTTTTGATGGTTACAGTCATGGAACGGATAGCGGGAAAAAAGCGCATTCTATCGCGCCGATGCCTGCAGGAATAACCCTGACGGACAGGGGGGTGCTCGGCGGCACCTGATGAAGCCGCAAAAGTGGACGCGGGCAACGTATCCTCCTGCGGGCCGACTGCGCGAGCCGGCAACCAGCCACCGTCCGGTTATTGATCCGGATACGGGGTGCCCATCATGCGCATCTGTTCACGGTTTTAATCATGCTGAACACCGTCAGAGGGAGACCCATCGCACGTCTGGGTACGTGTTTCAACCCGATGCTGGTTGCGGATTTGGGTGCGCCGGGCGGTGCCATGGCTGGTCATGCTGCCATTACCCATACTCATGCCGCCGCCTCAGGCATGGACTGCGCCGCTGACGAGGCGGGTGGCAAGCAAAACCAGGGAAAGAACTATCATGGATTTCATTGATGCGCTCCTGAGGATGTGTTGATTCACCGCTGCCCCCGCCCCGCTCCATTGCCTGGCTTTTCCTTGAAAAGAAAGCCCGATCGAATTAGAATGGCGGGCTGTCCGAAATGGTTCGGACAAATTCGCACACCTGTCATTAAAGGGTGGCGGTGCACGCAGACAAGCTCGTGCGCGGCTGCTGACGGGTGGAGGCTCAACCCTTTAGGAGATTTTCATGTCTGTCACCATGCGTCAAATGCTGGAAGCCGGTGTCCACTTCGGTCACCAGACCCGCTTCTGGAACCCCAAGATGGCCCCTTTCATTTTCGGCCATCGCAACAAGATTCATATCGTCAACCTGGAAAAGTCGCTGCCGATGTTCCAGGATGCGCAGAAATTCGTCCGCCAGTTGGCTGCCAACAAGGGCAACGTGCTGTTCGTCGGCACCAAGCGCGCCGCACGTGACATCGTGCGCGAAGAAGCTCAGCGTGCTGGCATGCCTTACGTCGACAACCGCTGGCTGGGCGGCATGCTGACCAACTTCAAGACGGTCAAGCAGTCGATCAAGCGTCTGAACGATCTGGAGGCCTCGCTGGCCGAACCGGGCCGCCTGTCGAAGAAGGAAATCCTCACCGTGCAGCGCGAAGTCGACAAGCTGAACCGCAGCTTGGGCGGCATCCGCGAAATGGGCGGCCTGCCCGACGCGATCTTCATCATCGATGTGGGCTACCAGAAGGGAACCGTCACCGAAGCCAAGAAACTCGGCATTCCGGTGATCGGCGTGGTCGACACCAACAACAGCCCGGAAGGCGTGGATTACCTGATCCCCGGTAACGATGACTCGGCGCGCGCGATTCGTCTGTACGCGCGTGGCATGGCCGATGCGGTTCTGGAAGGCCGTGCTCAGGTCATCAGCGAGATCGTCGGCGGTGAAGAGTTCGTCGAGGTTGAAGAAGAAGGCGGCGTAGCTGCTGAATAAGCGCGACGCGCCGCAACATCGCAGGAAGCGTTTCCCTGCGGATGGTTTTTAAGGAGGGGCGTCTGCCCCTCTTTCCGTATTGAATTGTTTGGAACTGGATTGGAGTACGAAATGGCAGAAATCACTGCAGGCATGGTCAAGGATCTGCGCGAGAAAACCGACGCACCGATGATGGACTGCAAGAAGGCGCTGTCGGAAGCCGGCGGCGACATGCAAAAGGCGGAAGAAATCCTGCGCGTACGTTTCGGCAACAAGGCGGCCAAGAGTGCCGGCCGCGTGGCGGCCGAAGGTATGGTGACGATCGCCATCAGCGCCGATGGCAAGTCGGCCGCCATGGTGGAAGTCAACTGCGAAACCGATTTCGTGGCGAAGAACGACGATTTTCTGGCACTGTCGAATGCGCTGGCCGACATGGTGCTGAGCCAGAATCCGGCTGACGTCGCCGCGCTGTCCGCACTACCTTACAAGGGCACCACGGTGGAAGCCTTCCGTACCGAGCTGGTCGGCAAGATCGGCGAGAACATGTCGGTGCGCCGTTTCGTTCGTCTGGACGGCCAGGGCAAGTTCGCCAGCTACATCCACGGCGGCAAGATCGGTGTGCTGGTCGATGTGACGGGCGACATCGCCCTCGCGCGCGACGTCGCCATGCACATTGCAGCGTCCAAGCCGAAGTCGCTGGATGCCTCCGGTGTGTCGCAGGTCCTGATCGACACCGAGCGCCGCGTTGCAATCGAGAAGGCCAAGGAAGCCGGCAAGCCGGAAGCCATGCTGGAAAGGATTGCCGAAGGCACGGTGCAGAAATTCCTCAAGGAAGTCACCCTGCTGTCGCAGCCCTTCGTCAAGGACGACAAGCAGACTGTCGAGCAGGTGCTCAAATCAAAGAACTCGCAGTGCCATGGTTTCGTGATGTATGTGGTGGGCGAGGGCATCGAGAAGAAAGTGAGCGACTTCGCTGCCGAAGTGGCAGCAGCCGCCAAGGTCTGATCCGGCCAGGGTGTGATTGAAATGGCGCCTGTCCGACGTATCCTGCTGAAGCTGTCCGGCGAGGCCCTGATGGGGCCGGACAGTTTCGGCTATCACGCTGAAACCATGGCCGGCTTTGTCGGGCAGATCCGCGAAGTGGCGGCAGCGGGCGTGCAGGTCGGCATCGTGGTCGGTGGCGGCAACCTGTTCCGTGGTGCCACCGGTGCGCTGTCCGGGATGAACCGTGCCACCGCGGATTCGATGGGCATGCTGGCCACGGTGATGAATGCGCTGGCGCTGAAGGATGCGCTGCAGCAGGCGGGCGTCGACGCGCGGGTGCAGACCGCTGCTCACATTGCCCATGTCGGCGAGGACTTCGACCGCGACACAGCGGTGCGTCATCTCGAAGCAGGGCGGGTGGTGATTTTCGGCGGCGGCACGGGTAACCCGTTTTTCACGACGGATACGGCAGCGGCTTTGCGCGCGGCAGAGATCGGGGCGGATCTGCTGCTGAAGGCGACCAAGGTGGATGGCGTGTATACCGCGGACCCCAAGAAGGACGCGAGTGCCACGCGCTATCAGACGCTGAGTTTCGACGAGGCGATCGCCAACAATCTGGGGGTGCTAGACACCGCCGCCTTTGCCCTCTGCCGCGAACAGAAACTGACCCTGGTCGTGTTCAATGTCTTCAAGCCCGGCGCGTTGAAGCGGGTGGTCATGGGCGAAGACGAAGGCACGCGGGTGACCTTAAGTTGAGGAGTTGATATGGCTGAAACCACCATCGCTGAAATCAAGCAATCCGCCGAACAGAAAATGGGCAAGTCGCTGGACGCGTTGAAGAACGATCTGGCCAAGGTGCGTACCGGGCGCGCACACGCCGGCATCCTCGATCACGTGATGGTCGACTACTACGGCAACCCCACGCCGGTGCCGCAGGTGGCCAACGTGTCGCTGGTCGACAGCCGCACCCTCGGTGTGCAACCGTATGAAAAAAACATGGTCGGCAAGATCGAGAAGGCGATTCGCGACGGCGATCTCGGCCTCAATCCGGCAACGCACGGCGACATCATTCGTGTGCCGATGCCTTCGCTGACCGAGGAACGCCGCAAGGATCTGATTAAAGTGGTGCGCGGCGAGGCGGAAAATGCACGCGTGGCGATGCGTAACATTCGCCGCGACGCCAACGCCGCTGTGAAGGACATGGTCAAGGCCAAGACGGCGACCGAAGACGAAGAGCGCCGCACCCAGGACGACGTGCAGAAGCTGACTGACAAATATATCGGCGAAATCGACAAGATGCTGGCCGATAAAGAGAAAGACCTGCTCGCAGTCTGAGCATGTCTAGTGAGCCTATTCCGCGTGTCTACCCGCACCAAGAAAGCCATTCCGGAGAACCATGATGTGCCACGGCATATTGCCATCATCATGGATGGCAATGGCCGCTGGGCGAAACGTCGGTTGATGCCACGGGTAGCCGGGCATCGCAAGGGCGTCGAGGCGTTGCGTGGCGTCATCCGTGCCTGCGGTGAGCGCGGCGTGACGCATCTCACTGTATTTGCCTTCAGTTCTGAAAACTGGCGACGTCCGCAGGAAGAAGTCACCCTGCTGATGGAGCTGTTCCTGCGCGCGCTGGAGAATGAGGTCGCGCGGCTGCACGAGAACGACATTCGCTTTCGCGTCATCGGAGACCTGTCAGGTTTTTCCGAACGCATTCAGGCCTTGATCCGCGATGCCGAAGCTTTGACGCGCAACAATACCCGCCTCACCTTTACCGTAGCCGCCAATTACGGCGGACGCTGGGACATCGTGCAGGCAGTCAGGAAGCTGATGGCAGCGGGCGTAGCACAGGAAGAGGTGAGCGAGACTGCGCTGGCGCAGCATTTCAGCATGGCCGACATGCCTGAACCGGACCTGTTTATCCGCACGGGCGGCGAGAAGCGCATCAGCAATTTCCTGCTGTGGCAGTTGGCCTATACCGAGCTGTATTTTACGGATTCCCTGTGGCCTGATTTCGATGCTGTCGCGCTGGATACCGCCATTGCGTCCTATCGTACCCGCGAGCGCCGTTTCGGTCGGACCAGTGAACAGGTGCGGACGGCATCGTGAGTCAACCCGGGACACTGCTTTCATGACGCCCGCCACCAGCCGTGTGCTGACCGCCATCCTGCTGCTGGCGGTGTTCGTGCCGGCCGTGCTGTGGGCACCTGCCTGGTTGTGGGCGACCCTGATGGCCGGCATGGTCGGCATGGCCGCTTACGAATGGGCGCGCCTCAGTCATTTTCCGCCGCTGTCTGCACGTGCTTACGCTGTGTTGCTGACGCTCTGTGCTGTGGCCTTGCCCCATGCACTGGCTGCGGATTGGCCGGCTTTTCAGATGGCGCTGATTGCGCTTGCCGTGGCTTTCTGGCTGTTCATCGCGCCGCTGTGGCTGCTGGGGCGCTGGCATGCGCACTGGACCTTTGTACGCGCTGCGGTCGGGGCCGTGCTGCTGCTGCCAACCTGGGCGGCGTTGCTTTATCTGCAAGCGCACAGTGCCTCCATGCTGATCGGGGTGATGGCAATTGTCTGGATTGCCGATTCGGCAGCCTATTTCACCGGACGTCGTTTCGGGCGCCACAAGCTTGCCCCTGCCATCAGCCCCGGCAAGACTTGGGAAGGGGTGGGCGGCGCGTTTGCCGCCCTCGCCGTGTACGCGGGCGTCTTGAGCCTGCTGGCCGGGAAGCCGCTGTGGTCTTTGTTGCTTGGTGTTTCCGGTCTGCTGTATGTGTCGGTCCTGGGTGATCTGTTCGAGTCCTGGATCAAGCGCGTCTCCGGCATGAAGGACAGCGGCGATGTGCTTCCCGGTCATGGCGGCGTACTCGACCGCATCGACGCCCTGACTTCCACCCTGCCGATCGCCACGGGCATATTGATGTGGCTGGAGCGCTCCGCATGAATGCAAGCGGCATGAAACCGCGCGTGCTGACCGTGCTGGGCGCCACCGGCACCATCGGCGTCAACACGCTCGATGTCGTGGCGCGCCATCCAGGGCGGTTCGTGATTTTCGCTCTGACCGGTGCAACGCAAGTCGAGCGCATGATCGAGCAGTGCCGCACCCACCGCCCGCGCATCGCGGTGATGAATGAACCGGCGGCAGCTGCTGCACTGCGCGTGAGGATGGCCGAAGAAAAACTGCCGGTGACCGTGCTGGAAGGGGAGGCCGCACTGACCGAGGTGGCCACCGCGCCCGAAGTGGATACCGTGATGGCGGCGATTGTTGGCGCGGCCGGCCTGCCTTCCACGCTGGCGGCAGCCCAGGCCGGCAAGCGGATATTGCTGGCCAACAAGGAGACACTGGTGGTTGCCGGTCAGCTGTTCATGGACGCGATTGCCGCCAGCGGGGCAGAATTGCTGCCGATCGATTCCGAGCACAACGCCATTTTCCAGGCGCTGCCGCGCGACTTCGACGGCGATTTTCAGCGCGCCGGAGTCAAGGCATTATGGCTGACTGCCTCGGGCGGCCCGTTCCGCACGCTGTCGGCCGAGGCCATCGCCGCAGCGACCCCCGCGCAGGCGGTTGCGCACCCCAACTGGGTAATGGGCAAGAAGATTTCGGTCGACTCGGCGAGCCTGATGAACAAGGGACTCGAGGTGATCGAGGCGCGCTGGCTGTTCAACGCACGCCCCGAGCAGATCAAGGTGGTGGTGCATCCGCAAAGCATCGTGCATTCGATGGTCGAGTACGCCGACGGTTCGGTGATCGCGCAGATGGGCACGCCCGACATGCGCACGCCGATCGCCTACGCGCTGGGTTTTCCGGAGCGCATCGATGCCGGGGTGTCGGCGCTGGAACTGATGGGCAGGCAACTCACCTTCGAAGCGCCGGACACGGCGCGCTTCCCCTGCCTGCAACTGGCGTTCGACGCGCTGCATGCGGGCGGCAACGCCGCGGCCGTGCTGAATGCCGCCAACGAAGTCGCCGTCGCGCGCTTTCTCGATGGCGTTGTTCCATTCAATGCCATTGCCGCCAGTATTGCCCACGCGCTGGATGTACTGGCAGGGGGCGCGGCCGACAGTCTGGAGGATCTGCTGGAAGCGGACCGGCAGGCGCGCAGCGTGGCCGAGGCGTATCTGGAAGGCGTGCGCGCATGAGTGTGGTGCATACCGTTCTCTGGTTTCTGATCGCCATCGGCATTCTGGTGGTGGTGCATGAATTCGGCCATTACCTCGCCGCGCGACTTGCCGGCGTCAAGGTGCTGCGTTTTTCGGTCGGCTTCGGCAAGCCCCTGCTCAGCCGACGCCTTGGCCGTGACCGGACGGAATGGACGCTGGGTTCGCTGCCGTTTGGCGGCTACGTCAAGATGCTCGATGAGCGCGAGGGTGAAGTCCCCAAGGCAGAAGCACATCGCAGTTTCAATCGTGCCACCGTGGGGCGGCGCATCGGCATCGTCGTGGCAGGGCCGATCGCCAATTTCCTGCTCGCTATCGTGTTCTATTTCGCGCTGTTCCTGCACGGGATGCCAGCGTTGAAGCCGATGATCGGCGAGCCGCCTGCCGGCACGCCGGCGGCCAAGGCCGGCCTGGTTGCCGGTGATGAAATCCGTAGCGTCAATGGCACCGACACCGCCTCCTTTCAGGATTTGCGACTGAATTTGCTGCGTGCGGGGGTTGCCGGCGAAGCGCTCGAGCTGGAACTGGTGGATGGCCGCAGCGTGCGGCTCGATGCAGGGCGCATTGAAACCGAAAACCTGGAACGGGATACCCTGCGTCCGCTGGGCATCGTGCGATACGATCCGCAAATCGATCCGGTCGTCGGCAAGGTGCTGCCCGATGGTGCTGCCGCACGAGCGGGTTTTCAGTCCGGTGACCGGCTGATCTCGGCCAACGGCAAAACGGTAGCGAACTGGCAGGATTGGGTGCAGTTGATTCGCCAGCACCCGGCCAAGCCCTTGCGCATCGAATACGAGCGGCATGGGCAGCGCGCTGCCTTGAACGTGGTTCCCGACGCGGTGGACGAAGATGGACAGCGTATCGGCAAGATTGGTGCCGGCCCGCTGGTCGACGAATCGGTGCTGGCGCCATTGATGACCGAGGTGCGTTATGGTCCGATCGAGGCGCTGGGGCAGGCTGCCGTAAAGACCTGGGACATGAGCCTCTTCACGCTGGAGATGATGGGGCGCATGGTGCTGGGCCAGGTTTCGTGGAAGAACCTCTCAGGGCCATTGACCATTGCCGATTATGCAGGCCAGAGCGCCACCCTCGGCTGGATCAGTTTTGTCGGATTTCTTGCCCTGGTGAGCGTGAGTCTGGGCGTGCTGAATCTGCTGCCTGTCCCGCTACTGGATGGGGGGCACCTCATGTATTATGTCGCGGAAGTTTTGACCGGTCGTCCCGTATCCGAGCGCGCCATGGAAATAGGCAGCCGGATCGGCATGACGCTCCTGCTGCTGCTCATGTCGTTTGCGCTGTACAACGATTTGCAACGCCTGATTGGCGGATGAAAATAACCATGATTCTGAACCGTTTGACGCTCGCTCTTGCCCTCATGTTTGCCGGGCAACCCGTGCTTGCCGAAGAACTCTTCGTCATCAAGGACATCCAGGTCGAAGGCATCCAGCGCACCGAGGCAGGCACGGTATTCAACTATCTGCCCATCAAGGTCGGTGAGGTGTTGACGGATGAGAAAACGGCGGCGGCGATCAAGGCGCTCTACGCGACCGGTTTTTTCAAGGACGTGCGACTGGAGGCACGCGATGGTGTGGTCATCGTCACGGTTGAAGAGCGCCAGTCGATTGCCAAGATTACCATCACAGGGACGAAGGAATTTTCCGAAGAGGATCTGAAGAACGGCCTCAAGCAGACCGGGCTGGCAGACGGTCGCGTGCTGGACCGCGCGCTGCTGGACAAGGCTGAGCAGGAACTGCAGCGGCAATACTTCAACAAGGGCAAGTACGCAGTGGAAATCAAGACCACGCTCACCCCGCTGGACCGCAACCGGGTTGCCGTGCAATTCGACGTGGTTGAAGGTGAAACGGCCAAGATCCGGCAGATCAACATTGTCGGCAACAAGGCGTTTACGGAAAAGCAGTTGCTGAAAGAGTTTTCCTCGACCACACCTGGCTGGCTGACCTGGTACACCAAGACCGATCAGTATTCCAAATCCCGCCTGGGTGGGGATATCGAATCCCTGCGCTCCTTCTATCTCAATCACGGTTATCTCGAATTCAAAGTCGATTCCACCCAGGTGTTGATTTCTCCCGACAAGTTGAATATCTACATCACGGTCAACGAGACCGAAGGACCGCAGTACAAGGTTTCCGAGGTCAAGCTGGCGGGACAGATGCTGGTACCCGAGGAACAATTGCAGAAACTCGTCACGATTGTGCCGGGTGAGGTGTTCGTGCGTGACCGTCTGACCGAAACCACCAAGAAAATCGGCGACCGGCTTGGCAACGACGGCTATGCGTTTGCCAACGTCAACGCGGTTCCAGAACTCAATAAGGAAAATGCCACGGTCGCGTTCACCCTGTTCGTCGATCCTGGTCGCCGCGTCTACGTGAACCGGGTCAACGTGTCAGGCAACAACAAAACCCAAGACGAAGTGATACGCCGTGAAATACGGCAGATGGAATCCGCATACTATGACGCAGAACAGATCAATCGTTCGCGCGAACGCCTGAATCGCCTTGGCTACTTCAGCGAAGTCAATATCGAAACCCCGGCGGTATCGGGCACCACGGACCAGGTGGATGTCAACGTGAACGTGACCGAAAAATCCACCGGAAACATGATGCTAGGCGCCGGTTTCTCGTCGACCGATGGCTTCGTGTTGTCGGGCTCGGTATCGCAAAACAACTTGTTCGGCACCGGCAATCGCCTGTCGTTGCAAATCAATTCTGGCAGCGTCAACACCGTGTATTCACTGTCCTACACCAACCCGTACTACACGCTGGACGGCGTCAGCCTGGGCTACGACATATACAAGCGCAATGTCGATGCTCAAAGTCAGTCAGACGTAGGCGCTTACCAGACATCCACCATCGGGACAGGCTTTCGTTTCGGTTTCCCGGTCAACGAACGTGATTTCATTTCCCTTGGCGTGACATTCGAGGATACATCTGTCACCACGTTCTCAAACAGCCCGCCGCAGTACATCACCTTTGTCGACACCTTCGGTGACACCAACACGACCCTGCTCGTAAGTGGTGCCTGGTCGCGCGACACCCGCAACGAGTTCCTGTTCCCCACCAGTGGCATGTTGCAGCGGCTTGCGGCAGAATGGGCCACGCCTCTCGCCGACCTGCAGTACTATAAGCTGTCGTACCAGCTGCAGAATTATTTCCCGCTGCCCAATCACTTTGCACTGATGCTGAACGGTGAAGTGGGGTACGCTAGAGGTCTGAATGACAAGCCGCTGCCGTTCTTCAAGAACTTCTACGCAGGTGGCGTTAATTCGGTGCGCGGTTATACAGCCGGAACCCTGGGACCCAAGGACACAAATGGTGATGCAATCGGCGGCGACACGCGTTTTGTCGCCAATGCGGAACTCTACTTCCCGGTGCCGGGACTCAAGGATGACAAATCCCTTCGCATGTCGGTTTTTGGCGATACGGGTGCAACCTTCGGCCCTTATGATGAGTTTGGCCGTTACGCATCGTTCGCATTTGGTGATTTGCGCTATTCGATCGGGGTGGCGGCACTGTGGGTCTCGCCGATGGGTCCGCTTAAATTCAGTGTGGCGCAGCCCCTGAATACCAAGCCGGGTGACAAGACTGAAGTATTTCAATTTACCTTTGGCAATACGTTCTAAGGTTAGTCGTTTCTGGAGTGATTAATGATGAAATTCAAGCAGCTTGCTGTCCCCCTTATTCTGGTATCCGCGTTTGCGGTTGTTCCCGCCCTGGCCGATACAAAGATCGGTTTCGTCAACACAGAAAAACTGTTGCGTGAGGCGCCGTTGTCGGTCAGCGCGCAGAAAAAACTGGAACGCGAATTTGCCGCGCGCGATCAGGAATTGCAGAAGCTCGCCAAGCAGGCGCGCGACATGCAGGCACAACTCGACAAGGACGGTGTGACCATGTCGGACAGCGAGCGCAAGAACAAGGAGCGCGATCTGGGTAACCTCAACCGCGATCTGCAGCGTCAGGGACGCGAGTTCCGGGAGGATCTCAACCTGCGCCGCAATGAGGAGCTGGGACAGATTCAGGAGCGAGCGCGCAAGGCAATCCAGGATATCGCGCGTGCCGAAAAATTTGATCTGATCATCGAACAGGCAGTGTATTTCGATCCCAAGATCGACATCACTGACCGGGTGATGAAATCGCTGAGTGGAAAATAGGCCCAGCGTGGATAATCGCCCCGACTTCAGAAACTAAGGCCAACCCATGGCGGTATCGCTTGCAGAGCTGGTTGTTCGCTTTGGGGGTGAGCTCGTGGGTGACGGCGCGCGGACGATTCGGCAGGTTGCGCCACTTCATCGCGCTTCTTTCGATGAAATCGGGTTTGTTGCACAGAGCAAGTATCTGACCCAAGTGGCCAGCACCGGGGCGGGCGCAGTCATCTTGCCTGTGGACGCTCGTGATGCGACTGATCTCCCCCGCATCCTCACGCCCAATCCCTATCTCTATTTCGCGCGTGTCTCGGCGCTGTTGAATCCGCCGCTGCGTCCGCCTGTAGGCATCCACCCCGAAGCGACGGTCGCCCCTGATGCCGATATCGCCGCGGACGCCAGCATCGCCGCCGGCGCAGTCGTGGGCAACGGCGCGCGCATCGGCGCGCGTACGGTGGTTGGGGCGAACTGTGTCGTCGGCGATCAAACCCGCATCGGCGCAGATTGTCTGCTGCACGCCAATGTCACTGTTTATCACCGCTGCGAAGTGGGCGACCGTGCCATCCTGCATGCCGGCTGCGTGATCGGTGCGGATGGATTCGGTTTTGCGCCCAGTGAAGGTGGTTGGGTAAAAATCCCGCAGATTGGACGTGTGCTGATCGGCAACGATGTGGAAGTCGGCGCCTGCACCACCATCGACCGCGGCGCCCTTGATGACACCGTGATTGAGGAGGGCGTCAAGCTCGACAATCTGATCCAGGTGGCCCACAACGTGCAAATAGGCGCGCACACGGCGATTGCTGCCTGCACCGGGATTGCGGGCAGCACCAAAATCGGCCGCAACTGCATTATCAGCGGTGCAGCCATGATTTTTGGACATATCGAAATTGCAGATGGCACCCGCATTTCCACCAATACGCTGATCACCAAGTCCTTGCCCAAGGCCGGCACCTACACGTCAGCCCTGCCGTTCTCCGAACACGAGGTGTGGCAAAAGAACGCCGTCCACATGCGCAATCTCGACAAGCTGGTGAATCGCATCAAGCATCTTGAAAAACGACTTAACGAACTTGAAGCTGGAAATGGCAGTTGATCGCTTGTTGCATGCTGAAAAACCTTATGGATAGCAACTTTTCTCCTTGTGTTAGCTTCATCTTCCAGCTTGAAAGCAAATCATGATCATGGATATCGAGCAGGTCATGCAGTACCTGCCTCATCGCTACCCTTTCCTGCTGATCGACAGGGTGACCGAACTCGAACCCGGCAAGTCCATCACTGCGATCAAGAACGTCACTATCAACGAGCCGTTCTTCCCGGGCCACTTCCCTGGGGCGCCCGTGATGCCGGGCGTATTGATCCTGGAAGCGATGGCGCAGGCGGCGGCCATTCTTTCATTCAAGACCAAGAACTACACGCCTGAGCAAATCGGTATCGTCTATTTTGCCGGCATCGATGGCGCGCGCTTCAAGAAGCCGGTCAAACCGGGCGATCAACTGGTGCTCAAGGTCGAGATCGTGCGCGAGATGCGCGGCATCTGGAAATACACCGGCCGCGCCGAGGTTGACGGCGCGCTGGTTGCAGAGGCCGAACTCATGGCGACCTTGCGCGATAAGCCCTGAAATGGCGACGTTGATTCATCCCACCGCCCTGGTCGCACCCGGCGCACAACTTGCCGATGATGTCGAGATCGGTCCCTATTCGATCATTGGCGAACATGTCGAAATTGGTGCTGGTACCACGGTCGGTGCCCACGCCGTGATCACGGGCCACACCCGGATCGGGGTACACAACCAGATCTTCCATCTCGTCTCGCTTGGAGAGGCGCCACAGGACAAGAAATATGCCGGCGAGCCGACCCGGCTCGAAATAGGCAATCACAACGTCATTCGTGAGTTTTGCACGATCAACACGGGCACCGCGCAGGATCGCGGCGTCACCACCATCGGCTCGCACAACTGGATCATGGCCTACGTTCATATCGCGCACGACTGCGTGGTGGGCGACCGCACCATCTTCGCCAACAACGCCTCGCTGGCAGGGCATGCTGAAGTGGGCGACTGGGCAATCCTCGGCGGCTTCACCGGCGTGCACCAGTTCTGCAAGATCGGTGCGCACGTGATGACGGGCATCTCCAGCGTCGTGTTCAAGGACGTTCCCCCCTTCGTCATGGCGTCTGGCCAACCCGCCGCGCCGTATGGCCTCAACAGCGAAGGACTCAGGCGACGCGGGTTTTCAGCCGAATCGCTGGCGGCCTTGAAGCGCGCCTACAAAATCTTGTACCGCGAGGGCAATACCCTGGCCGAGGCGCAGGCCAAGCTCGCTCCCGAGGCAGCGAACCACGCCGAAGTGCAGCAGTTGCTCGATTTCCTCGCGCGCGCCGAGCGCGGCATCATCCGGTGATTGACCTGGGTGTGGTCGCCGGGGAAGCCTCCGGCGACCTCCTCGGTGCGCATTTCATCAGCGCGCTGAAACAGGCACACCCGGATTTGCGCGCAGCAGGCATTGCCGGGCCGCGCCTGATCGAGGCCGGTGTCGAGGCGATTTATCCCAGCGAAAAACTGGCCGTCAACGGCTATGTCGAGGTGTTGCGTCATTTGCCTGAACTGCTGTGGATCCGTTCGCGCATCACCCGCCATTTTCTGCATGAACGCCCGCGTGTCTTTGTCGGTATCGACGCGCCGGATTTCAACTTCACGCTGGAAGCGAAACTCAAACGCGCGGGGATCCCCACGGTGCATTTCGTCAGCCCGTCGATCTGGGCGTGGCGGCCGGAGCGCATTCACCGTATCAAGCAGGCGGTATCGCACATGCTGGTGGTGTTTCCGTTCGAGGAGCAGATATACCGCGACGCCGGCATTCCCGTGACCTACGTCGGCCATCCACTGGCCGATGTCATTCCGCTGCAACCCGATGCGGCTGCGGCACGTGCGGTGCTGGGACTGGCGTCCGGCCCGGTCATCGCCTTGCTGCCGGGCAGCCGGCTTAGCGAGGTATCGCGTCATGCAAGGCTGATGCTCGACGCCGCTGTGCTTATCCGGCAGCACCATTCCGACGCGCAGTTCGTGTTGCCCGCTGCGAACGAGGCCGCTGCCCGTCTGATCCGGTTGGCGGCGCAGGGCATGCGCTTGCCGCTGCAAGTGCTGGATGGACAATCGCACGCGGCGCTGGCAGCGTGCGACGTGGCGCTGGTCGCCTCCGGCACCGCCACGCTCGAAGCCGCGCTGTTCAAGAAGCCGATGGTAATCACCTACCGTGTGCCCGCGCTGACTGCATACCTGATGCGAAACAAGGCTCTGCAGCCATGGATCGGCCTGCCGAACATCCTGGCGCGCGATTTTGTGGTGCCGGAACGGGTGCAGGAAGCCGCCACGCCCGAGAATCTGGCAAACGACGCACTGGCCTGGCTGGACGATGCGCCGCGCCAGCGCGCCGCTATCGAGACTTTTAGCGCCCTGCATGCGAGTCTGCGGCAGGATGCCAGCGTACGTATCGCCGAGGCGGTGGCGCCCTACCTGGAGGGCGTATGACGCTGCGCCAGACGGTCGTGTTGCATGTCGGTCCGATCGGGCTGTGCGGGGTCGACGAAGCCGGTCGCGGCCCGCTGGCGGGGCCGGTGACGGCAGCGGCCGTCATGCTCGATCCAGAACGGCCGATCGAGGGACTGCGCGACTCCAAAAAACTCAGCGCCGCCGCGCGCGAGCGCCTGGCCGACGCGATTCGCCAGCGTGCCGTAGCCTGGTGCGTGGCCGAGGCTAGCGTCGCCGAGATCGACCAGTTGAATATTCTGCAAGCCACCCTGCTGGCGATGCAGCGTGCTGTGGCCGGTTTGCAGTTGCCACCCGATGAGGTATGGGTCGATGGCAACCGCTGCCCCGACTGGGCGTGGCGCTCGCAGGCGGTGGTGAAGGGCGACGACAAGGTGGCCGCCATCGCCGCCGCCTCGATTCTGGCCAAGACCGCGCGCGACCACTTCATGTGCCGCCTGCACGATGAATTTCCCGCTTACGGCTTTGCCCGGCACATGGGCTACGGTACCGCCGCACACCTGGCAGCGCTCAAGGCCCACGGCGCTTGCCCGCATCACCGCCGCAGCTTCGGGCCAGTTAAACTCGTGCTCGATCAAGCGGTTTTGTTCTGATGAGGCATCCAATCATTTACGTCAACAACAGTCCGTTCGGGCTGACGCGTGTGATTTTGAATACTCAACAAAAGGAAATGCCATGGCTCTGTCCCTGTTTCTGCATGTCTTGAGTGTCGTCGTCTGGGTGGGCGGCATGTTCTTCGCCTACATGGCCCTGCGTCCCGTCGCCGCCAGCGTGCTCGAACCGCCGCAGCGCCTGACCCTGTGGTCTGGCGTGTTCGGAAAATTCTTCCCATGGGTATGGGCTTCGGTGGTGCTGATTCTGCTGTCTGGCCTGCATATGCTGATGGCGTTCGGCGGGTCCTCAGCACCGCATTACGCCTGGACCATGCTGGCGCTGGGCGTGTTGATGATGCTGATTTTTGGGCACGTGTTTTTTTCACCCTACAAAAAACTCCGGCATGCGGTCAGCGATCAAAACTGGAAAGCGGGCGGGGCGGCGCTGGCGCAAATCCGCCTGCTGATCGGCATCAACCTGAGCCTCGGTCTGTTGACGATTGCTGTCGTGTTTCTGGGACGCGGGCTCAGCTGAGCCGGGTCCGGTACAGACCTAATCAGGGCTCATCCTGCGCGGGCTTCGCCAGCAGACCTTGCGCGGCCATCCGGATGCTATCGCGCCGCGCCTCGCACTGCAGTTCGGCATGAAATTGCCCGTCGCGATACAGATAAACCGTGGGCAGGTGAAAAATGCCGAAGGAGCGTGCCACCCCGGTGGCCTCGCTGACATCGACTTCGAACAGGGCATCGGCCAGGCCGGTTAGCGCATCCGGCAGCAGGCGTTTCCAGGCGCGGCAGGCGCCGCACTGAGGTGCGGTGAAGAGGACGGCGGCTAAGCCGGTCGTGGCAGCAAGGCGGGCGTGGAAGACGCCTTCTGCCAGGCGCACAAAGCCGGTCGGGGCGGGTGCGGCCGGGCTGGTAGAATCCCGTTTTTCCTTTTGTTGACTGCCTTCCATGCTGTTTCTCGAACTCTTCGGCTATCTGCTGCTCATCCTCGTGGCGGCGGAAATCTTTGTCAACGCGCTCGAACACCTGGGCGAAAAACTCAAAATCTCGGAAGGCGTGACCGGCTCGGTGTTCGCTGCGGTCGGCACCGCCATGCCGGAAACGCTGGTGCCGTTGCTGGCTATTTTCGCCAGCACCGGCAACGCGACGACCAACCAGGAAATCGGCGTCGGTGCGATTCTGGGTGCGCCTTTGATGCTGTCGACGCTGTCGCTGTCCCTGATGAGCGTGGCGGTGCTGAAGCGTCGCGGCATTCAGGGCCATCTCACGCCGGAGAAGACCGGCCTCAAGCGCGATCTGGATTTCTTCCTGATGGCTTTCCTGCTGGCCTTCGTCGCCATGTTCGTGCCGCACGGCAACGGCTGGGTGCGCGGCGCGCTCGCTTTTGTCATGGTGCTGATTTATTTCGTGTACGTGATGCTGACCCTGCGCGCGTCGAGCAAACTGGTGGAAGAGGGGCATGCCACCGAGGCCGGGTCGCCGATGCTGCTGACCCGCCTGGGCCTGCCGCAGAATCTGTTCTTCATTGTGGTGCAGTTGGCGCTGGGCCTGGCACTGCTGGTCACCGGCGCCAAGGGTTTCATCCACGGCGTGGAGCTGGCCGCCCCCATCATCGGCATCTCCGCCCTGCTGCTGTCGCTGATGATCATCCCGGTCGCCACCGAACTGCCGGAAAAGGTGAATTCGATCCTGTGGATCCGCAAGCACAAGGACACGCTGGCGTTCGGCAACATCACCGGCGCCATGGTGTTCCAGGGCACGCTCCTGCCCGCCATCGGCATTTCGCTGACGCCGTGGGCGCCGCAAAAGGAAGTGCTGCTGGGCGTGGCCATCACCCTGGTTGCGGCTTTCTGGTTGCGCTGGGCGGCGCTGAATGGCGGTCTGCGCGTGTGGCACCTGTTCGTCAACGGCGCCCTGTACGTGACGTATCTGACAGCCGTGCTGGTCTAGCTCGCTGTTGCGGGCGGCTCGCGGCGGAACGGGCCTTCGAGTTCGTCCATGTAGTGGCCGATGGCATCGGTTTCGCGTTCCAGAAAGCGGTCGACCGCCTCGCGGAATTCGGCGTTTTCCAGCCAGTGCCAGGAATGCGTGGCAGTCGGAACCAGTCCGCGCGCGAGCTTGTGTTCGCCCTGCGCGCCGCCTTCGAATACCTGCAGGCCGTGAACGATGGCGTATTCGATGCCCTGCTGGTAGCAGGTTTCGAAGTGCAGCCCGGGCACATATTCCAGCGTGCCCCAGTGGCGGCCGTATAGCCGCTGGCCATCCTTGATGCAGAACGAACTGGCGATCGGCTCACCGTTTCTCTCGGCAACGATTAGCACCAGCTTGTCCGGCATCGTTTCGCGTAGCGCCGCGAAAAATGCCCAGTTGAGATGCGGATCGCTGCGATGGCGGGCGTAGGTGTCGGCGTAGCAGCGCATGAAATGATCCCAGTCGGCGTCGGTGCTCTCCGTGCCTTCGACCCAGCGGAACGTGACGCCCAGCGAAGCAAGCTTCTTTCTTTCCTGGTGGATCTTCTTGCGCTTGTCGTGCGTCATCGCGGCGAGAAAATTGTCGAAGCTGGTGTAGCCCGCGTTGTTCCAGTGGAACTGAAAGCCGCTGCGATGCAGTAGTGGCGTCGCAGCGAGCGCGGCGTGATCCGGCTCGGTGGGGAACAGGATGTGGAACGACGAGCAATTCAAATCGCGGGTGAGCTTGAGAGCTGCCTGGATCAGCGCAGTGCGATCCCTGTCGTTTTTCGCCAGCAGGCGAGGGCCGGGTACCGGTGAGAAGGGCACGCAGCACACCAGCTTGGGATAGTAATTCAGCCCGTGGCGGCGGTAGGCGTCGGCCCACGCCCAGTCGAACACGAACTCGCCCCAGGAGTGGTGTTTGACGTAGAGCGGCATTGCGGCTTCGAGTTGGCCATTCCTGAACAGGGCCAGATGCGCCGGTTCCCAGCCGATGTGGGCGCCGACGCAATCGCTGGTTTCCAGCGCGTGCAGAAAGGCGTACTGGAGAAAAGGCGAATCGCCGGCCAGCGCGTTCCAGGCATCGGCCGGCAGATCGGCCATGTGCGGCACGACGCGGACGACGGTTTCTGTGGCTTCGGCTTCCGTAGCGGGGGGCTTTGCTTCAAAATGCACGTTTTGGCGAGCTTCTTAAACCTGAAAACCGTAGTTGATCGCTTGCCATCTTAAGGAATTCATCATGGATTTTGATCTTTCTGCTTTCGATTATCTTTACCATTCGGGTGAGAGCGCTACGCACCCGCTGATACGCCTGGACATGCGCCTGCCTTTGTACTCGCAAGGGGTAGGCCGGATTCGTAAAGCCGCTAAAGCGGCAACGACTCCGCTCTCGCGCGTCGTTGCAGGCACGAGCCAGCTGTCTCCTTGCTTCGCGTCAGCCGCCCGCCCAATCGCACCATCGGGCGCGTCCAACTACGGTTTCCAGGTTTAAAACAATGAACCTGCATGAATATCAGGCCAAACAAATCCTGCGGTCGGGCAACATTAACACGCCGCGCGGCATCGTTGCCGCGAGTGCCGAGGCCGCCGTCAACGCTGCCCGCGAACTGGGCGGCGACGCCTGGGTGGTGAAGGCGCAAATCCACGCTGGCGGGCGCGGCAAGGCCGGCGGCGTCAAGGTGGTCAAGTGCCTTGAGGACGTGCGCGCGATGGCCGAAGCGCTGCTCGGCAAGTCACTGGTGACGAATCAGAACGCGCCCGACGGCCAGCCGGTGAACCAGGTGCTGGTGGAAGAGACCCTGCCGATCGCGCGTGAGCTGTACCTGTCGCTGCTGGTTGATCGCGAAACCGAACGTGTGGCCATCGTCGCATCTGCTTCCGGCGGCATGGACATCGAGGAAGTGGCACACGTCACTCCGGAAAAAGTCCTGACCGAGACCTGCGATCCCCTGCTGGGCGTGCAGGACTTCCAGTGCCGCGCGCTGGCGTTTGCGCTGGAATTGCAGGGCGATGCCTACAAGGACTTCTGCCGCCTGCTGCCGCAGCTGGTTCGGGTTTTCATCGCCAACGATCTCTCCCTGCTCGAAATCAATCCGCTGGTGGTCACACATGACAACCGTGTTCTGCCGCTCGACTGCAAGATGAGCGTGGACGACAACGCGCTGTACCGCCGCAAGGCGTTGGCCGGGTTGCGCGACGACAGCCAGATCGACCCCAAGGAAGCGGCCGCCAATGCGGCCAACGTGAATTACGTTGCGCTCGCCGGCAACATCGGCTGCATGGTCAACGGCGCCGGTCTGGCGATGGCGACGATGGATCTGATTCAACTGGAAGGTGGCGCGCCTGCCAACTTCCTCGACGTCGGCGGTGGCGCCACGCCGGAGACCGTGGCGCAGGGCTTCAAGATCATCCTGCTCGATCCCAATGTGCGTGCGGTGCTGATCAATATTTTCGGCGGCATCGTGCGTTGCGACGTCATCGCCGAAGGCATCATCCAGGCGGTGAAGGAAGTCGGCGTTAGCGTACCGGTGATCGTGCGGCTGGAAGGCACCAATGCCGAACTCGGCCGCGAGCTGCTGGCGAAATCAGGGCTGGCGATTCTGGCGGCGGAAAGCCTGACCCAGGCTGCGAAACTCGCAGTGGAGGAGGCCACATGAGCCGGGAGCAGGGTTCCCGCTTGCGGGATGCGACTGCCCGCGAATGCGGACTGTTGCCGACGCACCAACGCTTGATTTACTGCGACATTTACAGAGGCGACGCCCAATGAGCATCCTCGTCAATAAAGACACCAAGGTCATCTGTCAGGGCTTCACCGGCAAGCAGGGCAGCTTCCACTCCGACCAGGCGATTGCCTACGGCACTAAGATGGTCGGCGGTGTCACTCCCGGCAAAGGGGGTCAGTCGCATCTGAGCCTGCCGGTGTTCAACACCGTGCGCGACGCGGTGCGCGACACCGGGGCGAACGCGACGATGATTTACGTCCCCGCTGCCTTCGCCGCCGATTCGATCCTGGAAGCGGCGGACGCGGGGATTGAAGTCATCGTCTGCATCACCGAAGGTATTCCGGTGCTCGACATGCTGAATGTGAAGGCCGCGCTGCATGCCAATGGTGCGAAGTTGATCGGCCCCAATTGCCCCGGCATCATCACCTCGGGCGAATGCAAGATCGGCATCATGCCCGGAGTCATCCACCAGAAGGGCAAGATCGGCATCGTCTCGCGCTCCGGCACGCTGACTTACGAAGCGGTGCACCAGACCACGAAACTCGGCCTGGGGCAGTCGACCTGCGTCGGCATCGGCGGCGACCCGATCAAGGGGCTGGATTTCATCGATTGTCTGGAAATGTTCGAATCCGACCCACAGACCGAGGCTGTCATCATGGTGGGCGAAATCGGCGGCAGCCGCGAGGAAGAGGCGGCCGAGTTCATCCGCTCCAACATGAAGAAACCGGTTGCCGCCTACATCGCTGGCCGCACCGCGCCCAAGGGCAAGCGCATGGGCCACGCCGGGGCGATCATCGCCGGCGGCAGCGGCACGGCGGACGCGAAAATCCGCGCGCTGGAAGCGGCAGGCGTTGTCGTGGCACAAAGCCCTGCGGGCTTGGGAGAGGCGGTGCAACTGGCGATGGGCGCTCGATGAAACTCGGCATCGCGCAGATCAACCTTACCGTCGGCGACATTACGGGCAATGCCGACAAGCTGCTCGCCGCCGCCCACGCGGCGCATGCGGCGGGGGCAGCCTTGCTGCTCACGCCGGAGATGTCGATTTGCGGCTATCCGGCGGAAGACCTGGTGCTGCGGCGCGATTTCACAACGGCATGCGAGGCTGCTTTGAATCGGCTGGCAAAAGACGCGCCGCCCGAACTCGCACTGATCGTCGGCTA
>Ga0326726_10000129_pt1 | contig 70923 bp, 60 predicted proteins | sample MHFenrmetagenome_2_FD_207603 | JGI IMG/M metagenome (GOLD analysis project Ga0326726, IMG submission 207603) | Lab enriched peat soil microbial communities from Michigan Hollow, Ithaca, NY, United States - MHF15MN | ecosystem: Environmental > Terrestrial > Soil > Wetlands > Peat | place: USA... | reverse complement strand
TCGCCGTGTACAGCGAGCCCGGCCGCGGCTCGACCTTCAAGCTGTACCTACCGCGCGTCGCAATCGAGGCGACTCGGGGTGCGGCCTCTGCAACGGGGCGGCCGGGAGGTCACGAACGCATCCTGCTAGTCGAGGACGACAGCGAGGTGCGCGCAGTGGCCCGTGCGTTCCTCGAGGCCATGGGGTACCAGGTGGTCGAGGCCCCCGACGCGGCGCAGGCACTCGATCTGCTGGCCGGCGACCCCGCCTTCGAACTGCTCTTTTCCGACGTGGTCCTGCCCGGCGGCACCAATGGGCCGCAACTCGCCCAGCGTGCCATGCAGCGTGCGCCGGGGTTGCGCGTGCTCCTCACCTCGGGCTATCCGCGCGATGCGTTGATCGGCCTCGACGGCGACCTCGGCCGCATCGCCCTGCTCACCAAGCCGTACTCGCGCGACGACTTGGCGCGCTCCGTGCGCGAGGTTCTCGACGCGCGGTGAGGCCGGTCGGCCCGCCCTCAAGCGGCCTGCACGATCTCGGCGGAATTGGCCTGCGATTCGGAGCTGCTGGCCATACCGCGAAGCGCTGCCACGTTGAGCAACTCGACCTCGCGCAGATGGACCTTGATGAAGCCATCGTCCTGCAGGCGCGACAACAGCCGGCTCACGCTCTCCAAAGTGAGGCCCAGGTACGACCCGATCTCGGCACGGCTCATGCGCAAGTTGAACGCACGCGACGAGTAACCGAACGCAGCAAAGCGGGCCGACAGCTCCAGCAGAAAGCGGGCCAGGCGTTGCGCCGCCCGCATGCCGCCCAGGCGCATCAGGTGCTCGCGCTCCTTGCGCAGCGCGATGCCGAAATGGCGGTAAAGGTCATAGCGCAGACCGGGTGTACGCGCACAAGCCGCTTCGAAATCGGCGATCGGCAGCACCAACACCTCGCTGTCCTCCAGCGCCTGCACGTCGGTGGCGCAAGGTTGGCCGGCCAGCGCGTCGGCGCCCAGCAGATCGCCGCGCATCGGGAAGTCGAGCACCAGCTCCGCACCATCATCGCCGGGCAGCGACGACTTCAGGCTGCCGAAGCGCACCACGTACAGGGCGGTCGACGACATGCCGGCCCGGTACAGATAGCTACCACGGCGCAGGCGGCGCGGCGTCCAGGGCATTGCCGTGTCCATGGCGTCGAAGCTCGGAAAAGCGGCCTGTTGGCACCGCTCGGCGGGAGAACGCGCCGCGGCGGCGGCATGGACGTCGGAGGTGGCGACAGTGCGCAGGGCGATCGGGGCATTCATGGCTGTTCTCCGCTTTTGAGTTTGACCGTGAGCAAGACTTTATGGATCGTGGCGCCGCAGCCGATGAACGCCAGGAGTCGTTCGGCAACAGTCGACAACAAGCGATGAGCCTCGGGACCACCCTTCGTTTGATCGGTGACAACGCGCAGTCCGGCGCGGCCCTCGATACTTGACCGTCGCTCGTGTCCCTTCGATGAAACAAGCCAAACCTTCCTCGCTGGCGGCCAGTTCGATGCAGGCCCGCAATCTGCGTGAGGTGCTGGTCCGCCAGCGCGACGATTTGCGCGGCCAGTGGCAACGCGGCTTGAGCGACCGGGTCATCGATGACGACTTGCTTCCTGCACGGCAGCACATCGAAGATGCGCTGGTCGACGTGGATCAGGCACTGCAACGCATCCAGGGTCGGCGGTTCGGCCTGTGTACGGCCTGCGGCGGTGCGATCGAACTGGAACGGCTCATCGCCCATCCCGCCGCGGCGCGCTGTTGGAGTTGCCAGCAGCTCAACGAATCGGCGTCGACGGCCAGCAACCCCAGCGACACCGCACACTGAGGACCGCGCGCCGATCGGCCGGCTGGCGGACCACCTTGCCGGTGATCAGGGGCTTGGGCGAGGCGGCGGCTCGGCGTGCTTGAAGAACCAGCGCCGCGCGCCGCTGGTGTCGAAGCGCCGCCAGGCTTGAGGATCTTGCCGCAGGCGATCGGCCACCACGTACAACGCCAGCGGGTTGACGCCCATCCCCACATGGCTGGCCGCGACTTCGATGTTCTCGGTGTGCGGGAGCAGCTCGTTGACGCTGCAATGCCAGGCCACCACGCCATCCGAGCGGGAAAAAATCGACGTCGTGGGCACCGACGGCGCTTCGCGAAGCTGCTGCCGCAGCGCAGCGTTGTCGTGCACCGATTGGCCGCTCACCCATTCGTACACACGCCAGGCATTGGTGTCGCGCGGGTGGCCGGCAAACGGCGAGCCCAGCGTGACCACGCAACGCACCAGGTCTGGCAGTTCCTTGGCCAATTCGCGCGCATAGACACCGCCCAGGCTCCACCCGATCAAGCTGATCTTGCGGCCGTGACGATCCGCTAAACGCCGCAAGCGGTCGCGGCAGGCGTGCAGCACACCGTGGCGCGGACCGTAGTTGACGCCTTGCTTCCAGGCGTGCGCGAAGTGGCCGCGCCGGCGCAGAAAGCGGCGCAGCGGCGCAGTGCTGAAGTCCGAAGCCGCCAGGCCAGGGAACACGAGCACCGGGTGCCCGTCGCCGTCGGGCAGGCGATTGAGCCAAGGCGTGGCCGCCGCCAGTGCGGCGGCTTCCCAGGGCGCGCGCGCCTCCAACAGCATCCGCAGCGGTCCGGGCGCGCCGCCGCGATGGCTGGGTGGCGCGGACCTGGCGGGCCCATCGAACTTGGACTGGATCTTCATGCCGGGCACCTGCGGCGCCTCCCAAAGCGACGATGCGGCCATGTTACCGACGCTTGTAGCCCCTGCACTGGAGGGGTGTCCCTAGCGTGTCGGACTGCTCGCAGTCGACTCGACCAGGGCCCGGGCGCAAGCAGCCAGGTCATCGAACACGGCATCGGCCAGGCGGCCCTGCTCGGCATCGATCGGCTGCCCGCTGCGGACCAGCACGCAGCGGCCCACGCCTGCGGCCCTGCCGGCCTGCACGTCGGATAGGCGGTCGCCCACCATCACACTGGCGCTCAGATCGAGCGACAGGTCTTGCGCCGCATGCAGCAGCATGCCCGGGCTCGGTTTGCGACAATCGCACGCTTGGCGGTAGGCCGCAACCGCCGCGTCGGGCAGATGCGGGCAGCGATAGACGCCATCCAACTGCACTCCCACCGCCTGCAACTGGGCTCGCAAATGCGCGGTGAAACGGTCGTAGTCTTGCTCCGAATACAAGCCGCGCGCGATGCCGCTCTGGTTGGTCACCACCACGAGCCGCCAACCCGCCGCCTGCAGCAGGCCCATCGCGTGGGCACTGCCGGGCACGAAGCGAAACTGGTCGATGCGGTGCACGTAGCCATGGTCGACGGTGATCACGCCGTCGCGGTCGAGAAAAACAGCCCGCTCAGCCACGCCGGATGCGTTCGACCAGGCGGGTCGTCGAGTAGCCGTCGACGAATGGAATGGCGACGGCGCGACCGCCCCAGCTGCGCACCAGCGCTGCTTCGCGCAGGTTGTCGACATCGTAGTCGCCACCCTTGACGTAGACGTCCGGGCGGACGCGTTCGATCAACGCACACGGAGTGGGCTCGTCGAACACCACCACGTAATCCACCGCCTGCAACGCGGCCAACACGCAGGCACGGTCGAGCTCGCCGTTCAAGGGCCGGTCGGGTCCTTTGCCCAAACTGCGCGCCGACGCGTCGCTGTTGACGGCGACCAGCAGCGCCGCACCGAGCCCGCGCGCTTGCGCCAGGTAGCTCACGTGGCCGCGATGCAGGACATCGAACACGCCGTTGGTGAACACCAGCGGCCGCCGCCATGGACCATGCGACGCCGCCTGCGCTGCGCTCAGGATCTTGGGGGACTCGGCAGGAGGCACAATGCGTGCAATACGTCGGTCGTCGGGCCGTGTGCGAGATCGCGCTTTGAGTCTACCCTTTGCCGAACATCTGTCGCAGCATCGCGAATTGTTCGCGCGGCTGGACTCGATGGCGCCTGATGTGGCGCGCGCGGCCGCTTGCCTCAGTGACGCGTTGAGACGCGGCGGCAAGTTGATGTTCTGCGGCAACGGCGGCTCGGCCGCCGACAGCCAGCATCTGGCCTCGGAGTTCACCGGCCGCTTCGTCAACGACCGGCGGCCGCTGGCGGCGTTGGCGCTGTCCACCGACAGTTCGGCGCTGACCTGCATCGGCAACGACTATGCGTTCGACCAGGTGTTCGAGCGTCAATTGCGCGCGCTGGGCCGCGCCGGCGATGTGCTGGTGGCGATCTCGACCTCGGGGCGCTCGTCCAACGTGCTGCGCGCCGCGCACGCTGCGCGCGAGGGAGGCATCGGGGTGGTGGGGTTGCTAGGCCGCGACGGCGGTGGCCTGAAACCGCTGTGCGACGTCGCGCTGGTGGTGCCGAGCGAGACCACGGCGCGCATCCAGGAGGCGCACATCTTCATCGGCCACACGCTGTGCGCGATGGTCGAAAGCGCGCTGGGCCTGTAGGCGCCGCCGGTCACTCGGCGGCCAGCCACCGCACGTAACGGCGCACCCCGGTGGCCACGTCGGCAAACGCGTGGTCGCAGCCGGCAGCGCGCAACGCAGTCAGATCGGCCTGCGTGAAACACTGGTACTTGCCGACCAGCGCGCCCGGAAAGTCGATGTACTCGACCCTGCCGTCGGCCACCAGCTGATCGAGCGGCAGCGCCGCCTCGCCCGCGCGTTCGCGCCAGGCGTTGACCACTGCGTGCGCCACGTCGTTGAAAGGCTGCGCGCGGCCGCTGCCGAGGTTGAAGATGCCCTTGACGCCACCGTGCTCGAGGAACCACAGGTTGACTGCCACCACGTCGCCGACCCACACGAAGTCGCGCGCCTGCATGCCCGGCCCGTAGCCACCGTAAGCGCCGAACAAGCGCACCCGGCCCTCGCTGCGGAATTGCTCGCTGTGGTGGAACGCCACCGATGCCATGCGCCCCTTATGGCGCTCGTGCGGGCCGTAGACGTTGAAGTAGCGCAGCCCGACCACCTGGGCGTCGGCCGCCGGCAGCGCCCGCCGCACCACCTGATCGGCGAGCAGCTTGGAGTAGCCATACACGTTGAGCGGTCGTTCGTGTTCGGGCGCTTCGCGAAAGATCTCGTTGCCGCCATACACCGCGGCCGACGACGCGTAGATCAGGCGTGTGCCCTGCGCCTGGCAGGCATCGAGCAGGTCTTTGGTGCAGCGGTAGTTCTGCGCCATCATCAGCTGGCCGTTGTGCTCCATGGTGTCGGAACACGCGCCTTGGTGCAGCACCGCGTCGATGCGGCCGAAATCGCCACGTGCGAAGCGGACATAGAACTCGCCCTTGTCGAAGTAGTCGGCCAAGCGTGCGCCCAGCAGGTTGCTGTACTTCGATCCGTCGGCCAGGTCGTCGACGGCGATGATGTCGTCGATGCCCGCGTCGTTGAGCCCGCGCAGCAGGTTGGCACCGATCATGCCGGCCGCGCCGGTGACCACCGCCTTCAAGAGAACAGCTCCTCGTAGGTCACGCTCGCGGTGCCGAAACGGCTGACCACGATGCCGGCGGCGCGGTTGGCGATCGGCACGGCGTCGCGCGCCGAGATGCCCGCAGCCAGCATCGCGGCCATGGTGGCGATCACCGTGTCGCCGGCGCCGGTCACGTCGAACACCTGGCGAGCCTGAGCGGGCGCATGCACGGCGCCGCGCGCATCGAACAGGGTCATGCCTTCTTCGGAGCGCGTGAGCAGCAGGCTGTCGATGTGCATCTCGTCGCGCAGCCGTGCCGCCAGCGCGGCGAGCTGCTGCTCGTCGTGCCACGGGCCCATCGCCAGCGCCAGCTCGTTGCGGTTGGGCGTGATCACGGTGGCGCCGGCGTAACGCGAGAAGTCGCGCCCCTTGGGGTCGACCAACACCGGCTTGCCCGCGCCGCGCGCCAATTCGATCATGCGCGCGATGTGCGTCAGGCCGCCTTTGCCATAGTCGGAGAAGAGCACCGCATCGTGCTCGGGCAGCACACGCTCGAAGTCGTCCAGCAGCTGGGCGAGCAATTCGTGGTCAGGGCGATTCTCGAAGTCCACGCGCAGCAGTTGTTGCGAGCGGCCGACCACGCGCAGCTTGATGGTTGTGCGCAGCGCGGGGTCGCGGCCGAGCACGCTGCCCACGCCTTCGTCGTTCAACAGACGCACCACCGCGCGTGCGGGCTCGTCATCGCCCACCACGGTGAGCAACGTGGCACGCGCGCCGAGCCGCCTCACGTTGAGGGCGACGTTGGCGGCGCCGCCCAGGCGCTCTTCCTCGCGCTGCACCAGCACCACCGGCACCGGTGCCTCGGGCGAGATGCGATCGACGGCGCCGAACCAATAGCGATCGAGCATCGCGTCGCCGACCACCAGCACGCGGGCGGCTTCGAGGCGGGCGCGGTCGACGACATTCATGGCGTCGCGATCATGCCTCAGGCGCGGCGCGAGCTCGGGGTCGCAAGGCGTGCCAGGCCTGCAGCACCTGCTCGACCCCGATGCTCATGACCTCGGCACCGGGCGTGAGCGCGCGCGGGCCCAGCACCTGCACGTTGCCGCTCGGCGAGCGCGGCTTCCAGCGGCCCCAGCCCGCCATGCCGTAGAGGACGACCAGGGGGCAATCCATCGCGCCGGCGATGTGCGCCGGGCCGGTGTCGACCGAGATCATGCTGTGCGCGAGCGCGGCCAACCCGACCAGGCGCTGCAGCGTCGGCCGCATGGCGGCGATGTTGACGACTCGGCTGCCGGCCGGCGGTGTGCCCGCGGCGTCGACGATCTCCTGCACCAGGCCTGCCTCGCGCGAGGAGCCGCACACCAACGCGGCAGCGCCGGGCAGTTGCGTCAGCACGGTGCGGATCACGGTGCCCCAACGCTCGGCCGGCCAATGCTTGTCGTGCGCCGTGGTGCCGATGCGGCCGCGCTTGTGGGTCTTCTTGTGGCCGGGCTGCAGCAGCACCAGCGGCCGGTCGTTCAGGCCGTGCTGCTGCAACCATTGCCGCGTCTGTCGATGCCACTCGTCGGGCACGTGCAGGCGCGGACGTGCGGCGACCTGCAGGCGCGATGGCGGCCCCGGCACGGCGCGGGCATCGAGCTGCGCGACATCGAGCCACCAGTCGGCCCAATGCACGGTGTTGCCGGGCCAGTGCTGCCACGCGCGCACCAGCCGATCTTCAGGGATGCCGGCGCGTTCGACGATGCGCCCGGCATACAGGTCGGGGTCGCACAGATAGATCGGCCCGCGGTGCGCCCGCAACCAACGTTGCGCCGACCAGCGCGACGGCGTCATCCAGAACGGCGTGCGGCGGCTGTACACCAGCCGCAATTCAGAGATCGCCGGGTCCGACTGCAGCAGCAACGGCGTCCATCCGCCGGAGGCCAACAGATGCACCGGCTTGCCGTAGCGTTGCCACAGGGCTTCGAGCAAGACGGTCAGCAGCACGAGATCGCCCACCGCGGGGAAACGCAGCACCACCGGGGCGTCCGGGTCGGCGGTGCGAGGCGAATGGAGGTCGGCGGTGCGAATCGGCATGGCGTGCCGGCGAGGTGCGCGAGCGCCGCGCAGTCTAGCCGCGTGCCAGCGCGGCCCTTGCTCGACGCCCGCGCATGGCCAGCCATTCGTTGCCCACCAGCGCGGCCAGCACCAGCGTGCCGCCGGTCAATGCGGCCGACCCCGGTGCCTCGCCCGCGCCCAGCCAAGCCCACGCCACGCCGAAGATCACCTCGAGCAGCGCCAGCAGCGCGATCTCGGGGCCCGGCAGCACACGAGTCAACGATACGGCCAGCAGGCACGGAATGGCCAGCTGCACTGTACCCAGCAAGGCCAACAGCGCGAGATCGTGGCCCGAAGTGCGCAGCGGCCAGGCGAGTGGCAACGTGGCGAGCGACGACACCACCGCGCCGATCCACACCGCCGCAAGCATGTCCTGCGCCGGCTCGTCGGGGTCGCCGCTGCCATGGGCGATGTGTTGCAGCAGCGTCCAGTTGGCGGCGCCGGCCAGCGGCACCGCCAGCGCCACCGCCATGCCGGCCAGCGCCCCGGTACCCAGCTGCATTTCGCGCGCGAACATCCACGTGATGCCAGCGCCAGCCACCGCGATCGCCACCCAGGTGCGGCGCGGCAGCCGATGATGCAGCACCAGGCGCGCGAACATCGCGGTGACCAACGGGCCGATGGCCAGCGTGACCAGCACGTTGGCCACCGTGGTCAACGTGATCGCCACCATGAAGGCGGTGAACATCACGGCCCAGCACAATCCCGAGGCCCACAGCGGCCAACGTGCACGCTGCAGATCGTGCCACCACGAAGCGCCGCGCATTGCCGACAGCCCCACCGACAGCGCCAGCAGCGTGAAGGCGCTGCGCCAGAACGTGACCTCGAAGCTCTCGGCGCCCTGCAAATGGCGCGTCACCACGCCAGCGATGCTCCACATCAGCGTGACGAGGACCATCAACGACACCGCGCGCGAATGAGTCATGACCGAGTTTTCAGGGGCCACCCAGCGGCCCGGGCGTCATTCAAACTGGAACCCCCGCTCTGCGGGGGCATGGGGGTGCGACACATTCGCCGCTTGCGGCACCGGCGCGCGCCACTCAGGCCGCTTCTCGAGCTGCTCGTTTCCTGTCATGTTCCTTGAGGTGACGCTTTCGGATGCGGATCGATTTCGGCGTGATCTCGACCAACTCATCGTCGGCGATGAACTCCACCGCGGTCTCCAGCGTCAACTCGATCGCCGGCGTGATCTTGATCGCGTCTTCCTTGCCCGAGACGCGGAAGTTGGTGAGCTGCTTCTGGCGTACCGCGTTGACCACCAGATCGTTGTCACGGCTGTGGATGCCGACGATCATGCCCTCGTACACCGGGTCGCCGGCCTTGACGAACATGCGGCCGCGGTCGTCGAGCTTGCCCAGCGCGTAGGTCACGATTTCACCGTCTTCGTGGCTGATCAACACGCCGTTCTTGCGCCCGCCGATCTCGCCCTTGAACGGCTCGTAGCCGTCGAAGATGTGGCTCATCAGCCCGGTGCCACGCGTGATGTTGAGGAACTCGGTCGAAAAGCCGATCAGGCCGCGCGCCGGTATGCGGTAGTCCAGGCGCACCCGGCCGCGGGCGTCGCTTTGCATGTCGGCCAATTCGCCTTTGCGTGCGCCGAGCTCCTGCATCACCGCACCCTGGTGCTGGTCTTCCACGTCGACCGTGAGCAACTCGATGGGCTCTTGCCGTTCACCATCGACTTCGTGCAGCACCACGCGCGGGCGCGACACGGCGAGCTCGTAGCCTTCGCGGCGCATGTTCTCCAGCAGGATCGTCAAGTGCAGTTCGCCGCGGCCCGACACCTCGAACACGCCGTCTTCGTCGGTGTCCTTGACGCGCAGCGCGACGTTGCTTTGCAGCTCGCGATCCAGCCGGTCGCGGATCTGCCGGCTGGTGACGAACTTGCCTTCACGCCCGGCCAGCGGCGAGGTGTTGACGCAGAAGTTCATCGTCAGCGTCGGCTCGTCGACCTGCAGCATCGGCAGCGGCAGCGGCGTCTCGAGGCTGGTGATCGTCATGCCGATGCCGAGGTCTTCGATGCCGTTGACAAGCACGATGTCGCCGGGACCGGCGCTCTCGGCCTGCTGGCGCTCCAGCCCTTCGAAGGTGAGCACCTGGTTGATGCGCGCCTTGCGCGGCACGCCGTCGACCCCCTCGCAGACCGCCACGTCCATCGCCGGACGGATGGTGCCTTGATTGATGCGCCCGACGCCAATGCGCCCGACGTAGCTCGAGTAGTCGAGCGACGCGATCTGCAGCTGCAGCGGCGCGGCCGCGTCGCCGGCGTGCGCCGGCACATGCTGGAGCACTGCTTCGAACAGCGGCGCCAGATCGGTGCCCACTTCGCCAGGTTCCAGGGTGGCCCAGCCTTCGAGGCCAGAGGCATACACCACCGGGAAGTCAAGCTGCGATTCGCTGGCGCCCAGCTTGTCGAACAGGTCGAATGTGGCGTTGATCACTTCGTCGCAGCGAGCGCCCGGCCGGTCGACCTTGTTGACGACGACGATCGGCTTGAGGCCCAGCGCCAACGCCTTGCGGGTGACGAATCGCGTTTGCGGCATCGGGCCTTCGACCGCGTCGATCAGCAGCAGCACGCCGTCGACCATCGAGAGGGCCCGCTCCACCTCGCCGCCGAAGTCGGCGTGGCCCGGCGTGTCGACGATGTTGATGTGCGTGCCCTGCCAGCGCACGGCGCAGTTCTTGGCCAGGATGGTGATGCCGCGCTCGCGTTCGAGGTCGTTGCTGTCCATCACGCGCTCGGCCACCTGCTGGTTGTCGCGGAAGGTGCCGCTCTGGCGCAGCAACTGGTCGACCAGCGTGGTCTTGCCGTGGTCGACGTGGGCGATGATCGCGATGTTGCGGATCTGGGTGTTCATGGGGACATCCATCTCAAGCGGCGATCGTGGCGCGCACTTCCAGGGGACTCAGGAGCCGATCGGCGATGAGTTCACCGCCAGCGATGTGGGCGCTGCCGAGGAATGCCTCGGGCTCGCGGCCGTAGACGCGCACCGCGGCCGCGTCGGCGCCACCGATGCGACGGCGCAGGCCCGAGAGGAAGCGCCCGGCTTCGTCGGGGTCGAGCCGGATCACCGGCCAGTCGGTCAACAGACTGTCGGTGGGTCGCAGCATCGCCTCGCGTTCGGGCTCGCTCATGGCCTCGAGCGCCTCGGGCGTCACCGCGTCGTGCACGTCGAGCCGGCCCGCGCCGGTGCGGCGCAGCGCCGCCAGGTGCGCGCCGCAGCCCAGGGCCTGTCCGATGTCGTCGGCCAGCGTGCGGATGTAGGTGCCTTTGCTGCACGCCACGTCGATCACCAGGCGGTCGTCGTGCCATTCGACGACTTCGATCCGCGCAATCGTCACCCGCCGCGGCGCCCGCGCGACCTCGATGCCCGCGCGTGCGTAGTCGTACAGCGCCCGGCCGTGCTTCTTCAGCGCCGAATGCATCGGCGGCATCTGCTCGATGTCACCGACAAACCGCCGGCACGCCGCCTCGATCGCGGCGCGATCCACGCTGACCGGGCGACGCTCGATCACCGGCGTCTCGCGATCACGCGACGCGGTGCGTTCGCCCAGCTTCAACGTGGCGCAGTAGCGTTTGTCGGCGTCGAGGCAGACCTGCGCGAACTTGGTCGCCGCGCCGAAGCAGATCGGCAGCAACCCATCGGCCAGCGGATCGAGGGTGCCGGTATGGCCCGCTTTCTCGGCGCGCAGCAGCCGCTTGGCGCGCTGCAGCGCCTGGTTGCTGGTCAGGCCCACAGGCTTGTCGAGCAACAGCACGCCATGCACCGGCCGGCGGGTCTGGCGAAGCGGCTTGTCGCTCACGGCTCGCCGTCCTCGGATCGAGTTTGATTGGCCTTGCGGATGAGCGCACTCATCTCGGCGGCACGCTCGGTGGTCTTGTCGAAGTGAAAGTGCAGCGTCGGCACGGTGTGGATCGCCAGCCGCTTGAACAAGCCGTTGCGCAAGAAGCCGGCTGCCTCGTTGAGGCCGGCTTCGCATTCTTCAGGGCTACCCACCAGCAGCGAGAAGTACACCTGCGCGTGGGCGTAGTCGGGCGAAACCTCGACGCCGTTGATGGTGACCATGCCCACGCGCGGATCCTTCAGCGTGCGAATCAACTCGGCCAGATCACGCTGGATCTGGTCGGCGACGCGGAAAGTGCGGTTGGGAATCGACTTCTTGTGGCGCATGGTGTTGCAAGAGGAAATCAGCCCCGCTCCAGCGGGGCTTCCCCAAGGTTATGCGCGGATCCGGCTCCGCCGGTCCGCTGCATGCACCCCCTCGGGGGGCAGCGACCGGAGGGAGCGTGGGGGCTCACAGTGTTCTAGCGACTTCCTTGATCTCGAAGAACTCCAGCTGGTCGCCCTCGGCGATGTCGTTGTAGTTCTTGATGTTCAGGCCGCACTCGAAGCCCTCTTTGACTTCACGCACGTCATCCTTGAAGCGCTTCAAGCTCTCGAGCTCGCCGGTGAACACCACCACGTGGTCGCGCAGCACCCGCACGCGGGCACTGCGCCGCACCGTGCCGCTGGTCACCATGCAACCGGCGATCGCGCCGATCTTGCTGATGCGGAACACCTGGCGGATCTCGGCATTGCCGATGATCTCTTCCTTCTGCTCCGGCGCCAGCATGCCGGCCATCGCCGCCTTCACCTCGTCGACCGCGTCGTAGATGATGTTGTAGTAGCGGATGTCGATGCCGTTGCTCTCAGCGAGTTTCCTCGCACCGGCGTCCGCTCGCGTGTTGAAGCCGATGATCACCGCCTTCGACGCGATCGCCAGGTTGACGTCACTCTCGCTGATGCCGCCCACTGCCGCGTGCACCACCTGCACCTTGACTTCGTCGGTCGATAGCTTGGTCAACGATTGCGACAACGCCTCCTGTGAGCCCTGCACGTCGGCCTTGAGTATCAGCGACAGCGTCTGCGCGGCGCCTTCGCCCATGGTCTCGAACATGTTCTCCAGCTTGGCGGCCTGGCGCTTGTTGAGCGTGACCTCGCGGTACTTGCCCTGGCGGAAGGTGGCGATCTCACGGGCGCGGCGCTCGTCGGCCAGCACCATGAATTCGTCGCCGGCTTGCGGCACCTCGGTGAGGCCCTGGATCTCCACCGGGATCGAAGGCCCCGCGTCGCTGATCGGCTTGCCGTCCTCGTCGAGCATCGCGCGCACGCGGCCGTAGCTGGCGCCGGCGAGCACGACGTCACCGCGCTTGAGCGTGCCCGATTGCACCAGCACCGTGGCCACCGGGCCGCGGCCCTTGTCGAGTTGGGCTTCGATGACCAGGCCGCGGGCCATCGCATCGGCTGCGGCCTTGAGCTCGAGCACCTCGGCCTGCAGCAACACCTGCTCGAGCAGTGCATCGATCCCCTGCCCCGTCTTTGCCGACACCGGCACGAATGGCGAGTCGCCGCCGAACTCCTCGGGCACAACGCTCTCGGCGACCAACTCGCTCTTCACGCGCTCGAGGTTGGCCTCGGGTTTGTCGATCTTGTTGATCGCCACCACGATCGGCACGTCGGCCGCCTTGGCGTGGTGGATGGCTTCCTTGGTCTGCGGCATCACGCCGTCGTCGGCCGCCACCACCAGGATCACGATGTCGGTGGCCTGGGCGCCGCGCGCACGCATCGCGGTGAACGCGGCGTGGCCCGGCGTGTCGAGGAAGGTGATCATGCCGCGCGGCGTCTGCACGTGGTAGGCGCCGATGTGCTGCGTGATGCCGCCGGCTTCACCGGCCGCCACGCGGGTGGAGCGGATGTAGTCGAGCAGCGAGGTCTTGCCGTGGTCGACGTGGCCCATCACGGTGACCACCGGTGCGCGCGCCGTCTGCTCGCCGGTTTGGCCCGCCGTCTCTTCCTCGGTGAACGCCTCCGGATCGTCGAGCTTGGCGGCGAGCGCCTTGTGGCCCATTTCCTCGACCACGATCATCGCGGTCTCCTGGTCGAGCTGCTGGTTGATGGTGACCATCTGCCCCAACTTCATCAGCTGCTTGATGACCTCGCTGGCCTTGACGCTCATCTTGTGCGCCAGATCGGCGACGCTGATCGTCTCGGGGATGTGCACTTCCTGGGTCACGAACTCCGCCGGCGCGGTGAAGGCCGGCGAGTCGTCGCTGCGGTCGCCCTTGCGTGCGCCGCGCGGCGAACGCCAACCGGCGCGCCCGCCGCCGCTGTCGCCGCGGGTCTTGAGCGCGCGTTTCTTGGCCGCATCGTCGGCCCAACTGGACGAGAGCTTCTCGGACTTGACCGATTTCTTGTCGCCCGGCTTGGCCGTGCCCGGTGCGGCGATCGTGCCGGGCGCCGCCTTGGGCTTGTGGATCGTACCCTTGATACCTTCCTTGCCGGCTTCGCCCGGCTTGGCCTCTTCGGGCTTCTTGGCGGTCAGCACTTTCTTGGGCGCGGCCATCATCGCCCGGATCGCCGCCGCTTCGGCCTCGGCCGATTTGCGACGACCCTCGGCCTCGCCCTGGCGGGCGCGCTCGGCAGCCTCGGCGCTGGCCGCCTTGACCACGCGCAGTGCGGGTTTGGCGGGCGCTGCAGGCGCCGCTGCCGGTGCGGCGGCAGCAGCCTCGGGTGCCGCAGGCGGCGCGGCGGCTGCCGCCAATGCGGCCTGCGCGGCGGCGGCGGCCGCGGCCTCGCGCTCGCGGCGCTCCTGCTCCTCGCGCACACGGCGTGCGGCGTCTTCGTCTTGACGGCGCATCAGCTCGGCCTGGCGCGCGGCCTCGGCCTCGCGGCGCTGCGCCTCGGCCTCGTCGATCACCGGCGCGGCCGGTTCTTCGACCACCGGCGTGTTGGCGGCTTCTTCCCTTTTGACGAACACGCGCTTCTTGCGCACTTCGACCTGGATGGTGCGCGCCTTGCCCGAGGCGTCGGCCTGCTTGATCTCGCTGGTGGACTTGCGGGTCAGCGTGATCTTCTTGCGCTCACCGCCGGCAGTGCCGTGCGCGCTGCGCAGGAACTCCAGCAGGCGCTCCTTGTCGGCGTCGGTCAGCTTGTCGTCGGGCGACTTCTTGGCCACGCCGGCGGATTGCAGTTGCTCGAGCAGCGCCGCGCTCGGGCGGTTGAGCTCGGCGGCAAACTGGGCGACGGTGGTCACGGCCATTGCTGCGGTTCCTTGGCGTTGAGGCGTCTGGTGTGGGGTGGGTTGGCAGATCAGGCGCTGAACCAGTGTTCGCGGGCCTTCATGATCAAGGCCTTGGCCGGCTCGTCGTCGATGCCGGTCAGCTCCTGCAACTCGTCGACCGCCAGATCGGCCAGATCGTCGCGGGTGTTGACGCCGCCTTCGGCGAGCTTGCCGATCAGCTCCGGCGTCAGGCCCTCGAGGTCGCGCAGGTCCTGCGAGACTTCGTCGACCCGCTCCTCGCGTGCGATCTCCATCGTCAGCAGCGCATCCTTGGCGCGGGTGCGCAGCTCGTTGACGGTGTCTTCGTCGAACGACTCGATCTCCAGCATCTCCTGCAGCGGCACGTAGGCCACCTCTTCGAGGCTGTTAAAGCCCTCGGCGATCAGGATGTCGGCGACCTCAACGTCGACGTCGAGCTTCTCGACGAACAACTTGCGCACCGAGTCGGACTCCTGCGCGTGCTTGGCGCTGGACTCTTCGGCGGTCATGATGTTGATGCGCCAGCCCGTCAGCTCGGAGGCCAGGCGCACGTTCTGCCCGCCGCGGCCGATGGCGATCGCGAGGTTCTCCTCGTCGACCACCACGTCCATCGCGTGCTTTTCTTCGTCGACGACGATCGACTGCACGTTGGCCGGCGCCAGCGCGCCGATCACGAATTGGGCCGGATCCTCCGACCACAAGACGATGTCGACGCGCTCGCCGGCGAGCTCGTTGGTGACCGCGTTGACGCGCGAGCCGCGCACGCCCACACAGGTGCCGATCGGGTCGACCCGCTTGTCGTGCGACTGCACCGCGATCTTGGCGCGCGAGCCGGCGTCGCGCGCGCAGCTCTTGATTTCGAGCAGGCCCTGCTCGATCTCGGGCACCTCCTGCGCGAACAGCTCCTTCATGAACGCGGGTGCCGAGCGCGACAACAGGATCTGCGCACCGCGCAAGGTCGGGTCGACGCCCAGGATCACCGCTCTCACGCGGTCGCCGCTGCGCAGGTTCTCCTTGGCGATCATCTCGCTGCGCTTCAGGCGCCCCTCGACGCGGCCCGACTCGACGATCAGGTCACCCTTGTCGGCGCGCTTGACGGTGCCCACGAAGATCTTGTCGCCGCGCGCCAGAAAATCGTTGAGCAACTGCTCGCGCTCGGCGTCGCGGATCTTTTGCAGGATCACCTGCTTGGCGGCCTGCGCTCCGATGCGCCCGATCGGCAACGACTCGATCGGCTCTTCGATGTAGTCGCCCTCCTCGATGTCGGCGATGCGATCGAGCGCGTCGCTGAGCATCTCCTCGGCGTCGGGGTTCTGCAGGCCGGCGCTGTCGGGCACCACCAGCCAGCGCCGGAAGGTTTCGTAGTCGCCGGTGTCACGGTCGACCGCCACGCGGATGTCGACCTCGCCGCCCTGCAGCTTCTTGGTGGCCTGCGCCAGCGCGGCTTCGACGGCACCGAACACGACGTCACGCTCGACGCTCTTCTCGCGCGAGATGGCGTCGACCAGCATCAACATTTCCCGGTTCATGGCTTGAATTCGCCTTTCGTCATTCCGCGGCACGCGGCTCCTGCGCGGCCGGCCGTGCACGACGGCCCTTGAAATCCAGCTGCGGGACCAGGCGCGCCTCGCGCACCTCGTCCAAAACAAAGTCCAGCGCCTCGGTCGGGTTGCCGGCGTCGCGCGGCAGCACCAGGCGCCAGCCCGCGTCGCGCGGCTGCAACTGGCCGCGCCAGTGTTTGCGACCCTGGAATGGTGCGCGCAGCGTGAGGTCGACCTCGCTGCCGGCAAAACGCTGCCAGTCGGCGGCCTTGCGCAGCGGTCTATCCAGCCCAGGTGACGACACCTCCAGACGCGCGTAGTCGACCTGATCGACCTCCAGTGCGTATTGCAGGTGGCGTGTCGCGCGCTCGCAATCGTCGACGGTCACCGCATCGCCGGCACCCGATTCGTAGGTGTGCCCGGGAACACGATCGATGAATACGCGCAACAGGCCACCCGCCGATCGCTCGACGTTGACCAACTCGTATCCGAGCGCACCGACTGCGCGCTCGACCGCTTCCTGCCACGACATGACTTGCATCAAATGATGTGATGTGCCCGTTTCGAATTCGCCCTGCACCCCGAAGGCCGCGCCCCGATTCGCCAACGGCAAAAAAAATGGGCTGGATGAATCCGCCCATTTCCTTGGTCCAGCGAAGCGAGCATTCTACTCTGCAAGACCCATACCCGCAAGGGTTCGCGTGGGTGCGTGGGCAGTGCATGCGAGAATCCGCCGCCTTTGCACCGAGCGCCACCGCAGCGCCAGCCACCATGGGTTTTCTGTCCGGCAAACGCCTGTTGATCACCGGCGTGCTCAACAACCGCTCGATCGCCTACGGCATCGCCCGTGCCTGCCGCCGCGAGGGTGCCGATCTGGCCTTCAGCTACCAGGGTGAGCGCTTCAAGGAGCGGATCGCCGAGTTCGCCGCCGAGTTCGGCTCCCAACTCATCTTCGACTGCGACGTAGCCGACGATGAGCAGATCGGCCGCCTGTTCGGCCAGTTGGGCGAGGCGTGGGATGCATTCGACGGCTTCGTGCACGCGATCGCGTTCGCGCCGCGCGAATCCATCGCCGGAGACTTTCTCGACGGCTTCACGCGAGAGAACTTCCGCATCGCGCACGACATCTCGGCCTACAGCTTCCCAGCCATGGCCAAGGCGGCGCTGCCGCGCCTGCGTCCGGGCGCCGCGCTGCTGACGTTGACCTACCTGGGCGCCGTGCGCTACGTGCCCAACTACAACACGATGGGCCTGGCCAAGGCGTCGCTCGAGGCCAGTGTGCGTTTCCTGGCCCACAGCCTGGGCGCCAAGGGCGTGCGCGTCAACGGCATCTCGGCCGGTCCGATCAAGACATTGGCGGCCTCGGGCATCAAGGACTTCGGCAAGCTGCAAGCCGAGTTCGCGGCCAATGCGCCGATCCGCCGCAACATCACGATCGACGACGTCGGCAATGCCGCAGCGTTCTTGCTGTCTGATCTGGCGGCCGGCATCAGCGCCGAAATCGTCTACGTCGACGGCGGCTTCAGCCAGGTGGGCATCGGGTTGGCCGCATCCTAGGCCCCCCAGGGCCTCAACCGCGCACGCAGTCGACGTAGTAGCTGCGGCGAAAGCCCTCGGTCTCGTTCTCGACCAGGCCGTGCACGTCGGTGTCGAAGCCAGGATACCTGGCGTTGAACTCCTGCACGAAGCGCAGGTACTCGACGATGCGCCGATTGAAGCGCTCGCCGGGAATCAACAGCGGAATGCCCGGCGGATACGGGGTCAGCATCGCGCTGGTGATGCGGTTCTCCAACTCCTCGATCGGCACCCGCTCGGTCTCGCGGTGCGCGATGCGCGCAAAGGCCTCCGAGGGCTTCATCGCCGGCTGCAGGTCCGACAGGTACATCTCGGTGGTCAGGCGGGCGATGTCGCCTTTGGCATAGGTTTCGTGGATCGCCTGGCTCAGCTCGCGCAGCCCCATGCGCTCGTACTTGGGTTGGTGCTGGCAGAACTCGGGCAGCACGCGCCCCATCGGCGCATTCTTGTCGTAGTCGTCCTTGAACTGTTGCAACGCCGTCAGCAGCGTGTTCCAGCGGCCCTTGGTGATGCCGATGGTGAACATGATGAAGAACGAGTACAGGCTGGTCTTCTCCACCACCACGCCATGTTCGGCCAGATACTTGGTGACGATGGCCGCCGGAATGCCCGTCTTGGCGAACTTGCCAGTGACGTCCAGCCCCGGCGTGACAATCGTGCTCTTGATCGGATCGAGCATGTTGAAGCCCGGCGCCAGATCGCCGAAGCCATGCCACTTCTCGTTGGCGGTGAGCATCCAATCGTCGCGCTTGCCGATGCCCTCGGGCGCCAGCTTGGGCGGGCCCCAGACTTGGAACCACCAATCGCGGCCCCAATCCTTGTCGATCTTGCGCATCGCGCGCCGGAATTCCATCGACTCGAGGATGCTCTCCTCCACCAGGGCGGTGCCGCCGGGGTACTCCATCATCGCGGCGGCCACGTCGCAGCTGGCGATGATCGCGTACTGCGGCGAGGTCGAGGTGTGCATCAGGTACGCCTCGTTGAACAGGTACTGGTCCAGGCGCCGCGTCTCGGAGTCGGCCACCAGGATTTGCGACGCCTGTGACAGCCCAGCCAGCAGCTTGTGCGTGGACTGCGTGGAAAACACCATCGATGTCTTGGTGCGCGCGCGGTCTTTGCCGATCGCATGCATGCCCTTGTAGAAGTCGTGGAACGTGGCATGCGGCAGCCACGCTTCGTCGAAGTGCAGCGTGTCGGTGAAGCCGTCCTGCATCGCCTTGATCTGATCGACGTTGTAGAGCACGCCGTCGTAGGTGCTCTGCGTGATGGTTAGGATGCGTGGCTGCTTCTTGCTCGCCCCGTTGTCGGCCAGCAGCGGGTTCTTGGCCATGCGGCGGCGGATCGCCTCGGGCTCGAACTCCGAACGCGGGATCGGCCCGATGATGCCCAAGTGGTTGCGCGTCGGCGTCAGGAACACCGGAATCGCGCCGGTCATGATGATCGAGTGCAGGATGCTCTTGTGGCAGTTGCGGTCGACCACCACCACGTCGCCGGGCGCCACGGTGTGGTGCCACACCATCTTGTTGCTGGTGGAAGTGCCGTTGGTCACGAAGAAGCAGTGGTCGGCGTTGAAGATGCGGGCCGCGTTCTTTTCGCTCGCCGCCACCGGGCCGGTGTGGTCGAGCAATTGCCCGAGCTCGTCGACCGAGTTGCAGACGTCGGCGCGCAGCATGTTCTCGCCGAAGAACTGGTGGAACATCTGCCCGACCGGGCTCTTCAGGAAGGCCACGCCACCGGAGTGGCCCGGGCAGTGCCACGAATACGAGCCGTCCTGCGCGTAGTCGACCAGCGCCTTGAAAAACGGCGGCGCCACGCCGTCCAAGTAGCTGCGGGCCTCGCGGATGATGTGGCGGGCCACGAACTCCGGCGTGTCCTCGAACATGTGGATGAAGCCGTGCAGCTCGCGCAGGATGTCGTTGGGGATGTGCTGCGAGGTCCGCGTCTCGCCGTACAGGTAGATCGGGATGTCGGCGTTGCGGCGGCGGATCTCGCCGATGAACTTGCGCAGGTTCAGCACCGCAGGGTCGAGTTCGGGGCCGGGCGTGAACTCCTCGTCGTCGATCGACAGGATGAACGCGCTGGCGCGGCTTTGCTGCTGCGCGAACTGCGACAGGTCGCCGTAGCTGGTGACGCCCAGCACCTCCATGCCCTCTTTTTCGATCGCCTGCGCCAGCGCGCGGATGCCCAGGCCCGAGGTGTTTTCGGAGCGAAAGTCCTCATCGATGATGACGATGGGGAAGTGAAAACGCAGCATCGTGAAAGGCCTCCGGCCGGCGCGTCGAATTCGAGCAGCGCGAGAGTGTAGGACCGATTGCGCCGGTTCGCGGTGGCTACACTGCGCGCCATGCAAAGTTGCAACGGGAGTGGCGCATCATGAGCTGGGCTCCATCGACCGTCTGGTGGGTGGCAACCGGGCTGCTGATCGCGGTGGAGCTGGCCACCGGCACCTTCTATCTGCTGATGCTGGCGCTCGGTGCAGCGGCGGCGGCGTTGGCCGCGCACGCAGGTGCGTCGACGAACGCTCAGCTCGTGGTGGCGGCGGTGGTGGGCGGCGGCGCCATCACCGCATGGCACGTGCGGCGCATGCGCCAGCCCGCGGCGCCGCCGGCCGAGGCCAACCGCGACGTCAATCTCGACATCGGCACGCGGGTGCTGGTGCAAGCGTGGAACGCCGACGGCACGGCGCGCGTGACCCATCGCGGCGCGAGCTGGGCCGCCCGCCACAGCGGCCGCGGTGCGCCGGTGCCGGGGGATCACGTGATCGTCGCGTTGCACGGCAACGAACTGATGCTCAAGCGCGCCGATTGACGCTCGCCTGAGCGCCCGAACGACGGATCTCCCACCCTCGAGAAGACTCATGGAAATCATCGCGATCATCGTGCTCGTCGTGGCCGCCATCTTCGTGGTGCGCTCCCTCAAGGTGGTGCCGCAGCAGCATGCGTGGGTGGTCGAGCGGCTGGGCAAGTTTCACGCCACGCTGGCGCCGGGGCTGAACATCCTGGTGCCGTTCGTCGACCGCGTGGCCTACAAGCACTCGCTGAAGGAGATCCCGCTCGATGTGCCGAGCCAGGTCTGCATCACCAAGGACAACACGCAGCTACAGGTCGACGGCATCCTGTACTTCCAGATCACCGACGCCATGCGTGCGAGCTACGGCAGCAGCAACTACGTGGTGGCGATCACCCAGCTCGCGCAAACCACGCTGCGCAGCGTGATCGGCAAGATGGAACTCGACAAGACGTTCGAGGAGCGCAGCGCGATCAACGGTGCGGTGGTCAGCGCGCTCGATGAAGCGGCGCTGAACTGGGGTGTCAAGGTGCTGCGCTACGAGATCAAGGACCTCACGCCACCGGCCGAAATCCTGCGCTCGATGCAGGCGCAGATCACCGCCGAGCGCGAGAAACGCGCGCTGATCGCCGCCTCCGAGGGGCGGCGCCAGGAGCAGATCAACATCGCCACCGGCGAGCGCGAGGCGTTCATCGCGCGCTCCGAAGGCGCCAAACAAGCCGAGATCAACAAGGCGCAAGGCGAGGCGGCGGCGATCACGGCCGTGGCCGAGGCGACGGCCGAGGCGATCCGCAAGATCGCCTCGGCGATTCAGCAGCCCGGGGGCGAACAGGCCGTGCAGCTCAAGGTGGCCGAGCGTGCTGTCGAGGCCTACTCGAACCTAGCGCAGAAGAACAACACGATGATCGTGCCGGGCAACATGAGCGAGGTGTCGGCGCTGATCGGCACCGCGATGGCCTTGATGAAAGGTCCCGCCAAGGGGTGAGCGGCTAGAATTTCCCGCTCCGATTCGGCGTCCCTGCGGAGGGATGGATGAGCGGTTTAAGTCGCATGCCTGGAAAGCATGTGTGGGTTAACAGCCCACCGCGGGTTCGAATCCCGCTCCCTCCGCCAGTGCTCCGTGGGGCTCCTTACCGCCCTAATTCCTTGCAGCAGGGACCGGCGTAGAACCGCCAGCTTGTGCGCGGCGAAGGCCCTCGGCTGCGGACTCTCGATTGGCTTCCATGTGATCGCGAGTGCGGCACTTGGTGACCGGGATGTTCGAACCAATTGGGTATTCCCTGGTGCATATCGTCTTGTCGGTGTCGTCCACGGCGCCAGTGACATTCGTCTGAGCTGGCGGCTCCGCAGCGCAGGCGACGAGGATCAGGGTCATCAACAGCGAGGCGGGGGTCGAGTAGCGGAGTCTCATGAAACGGTCTGTGGAGTTGGGGATTTAGGAGATGCGAGCATATCCAACGAAACGCGATCGGCCGGCTAGCGCGGCCAGGGAAGACCCGGAAGACGATGCCGCCCGGTTACTCAGGAACGGCCCCCTTGAATGGGGGTTGAAGTGGTCGATTTGCACATTTCCACTCTTGATCCGCAGCGCGACGCAGCCTTAGGCTCGACCCGAATCTTTGGCGGTGAGAGCAAACATGGGCTGGAAGGATCTCTATGTGGGCGCGATTCGACGGCCGGAGGCCTTGCAGTCCTTGTTGCGCGACGGCCTAGCGGCGGTGCAGGCCAGCGGAGATGCCGCCCTGCGCGACAAGCTCACCGTCGGCACAGCGACTCCATTCAAGTTGTGCGCAACGCTCGACGAGCATGGTGTACCGGTCCCCATCGATGCCGAACGGACTGGCGAAGCGGGAGATTGATTGGCCCACGTTCAGATGGCGTCGCGAGCACGCGATCGCAGACTGCCCTAGTCGAGATGGTGGCGAGATTTGTGTGCGAGTCCTGCAAGGCGCCGCTGTCGAAGCGAGGCGCACGCTGTCGCGTTTGCGGCTGGGCAGCCGACTACGACCCCAAGACCAGTCGGCGGGAGCGCGAGATGGTCTTGGGCGTCAGCCTCGTAATGGTGGGTATCGTCTTGGCCATCGCCCTCGCGATCGCAATCGCGTATGTCAAGCCGATGCTGTAGCCGAGGCACCGCGCGGGCGGTGCAGCTGCTCAAGAACGCATCGCGAGCGCGACGGCGCAAGCGACGATCGCGACGGCCAGCAACGCCAACGCAGCCACCACGTACGGTTGCCTGCGCTGCTGCCTGAGTCTGTGAACGCGATCGATCGCTCGGCTCGGTTCATCGAACGTCGAATGCTCGCTCGCCGTCCACGGCGCAGCGACGGTGGACAGCCCGGCGAGGCCCGATTGGCCGAAATTCGTCTGTCCGAAGCCCGTCGGGCGCTCGTCGGCCGGCTCGGCTTCGTAGCCAAAGACGTAGTGATCCCGTGGCATGACCCAATTCTTCTCCGATTGAGCCAGGGCCCAAATCCATCGGATCGGGTGGGCCGGGTCGCAAGTCTGTCGCGACCGTGATGGACTTCGCGCTGGCACGCGGCCGCCATGCAATCTCCCGCGGCAAGAACTGGCGCCCCAACGAAGAAGAAGGGCGCCGCAAGCGGCGCCCGTTCAGTGCAGCGAACCGATCACTCAGTTCAGCGGCACCTTCTTGCCATCCTTGTACATGTACAGCGTCATGGCCGGATTCTTCAACTCGCCGTCCTTCTCGAACGCGATGTTGGCGGTGACGCCCTTGTAGTTGATCGCGGCCAGCTTGGGCAGGTAGACCTTGGGGTCGATCGAGCCGGCTTCGACCATCGCCTGCACCAGCACGTGCACGGCGTCGTACACATACGGCGAGTAGACCTGGAACTGCTTGGGGTACTTGGCGTCGTAGCGCGCCTTCCAGGCGTTGCCACCGGGCATCTTGGCCAGCGAGGCGCCGCCCTCGGCGCACACCACGTTGCCCAGTGTCTTGGCGCCGCCCGACAGTTCGATCAGCTTGTCGGTGCAGATGCCGTCGCCGCCGAAGTACTTGACGTTGGACAGCCCGAGCTGCTCCATCTGGCGCAGCATCGGGCCGGCCTGCGGGTCCATGCCGCCGTAGAACACACCGTCGGGATTCTTGGACTTGATGGCGGTGAGGATCGCCATGAAGTCGGTCGCCTTGTCGGTGGTGTATTGCTGATCGACGATCTCGATGCCTTTGCTCTTGGCGGTGGCCGTGAACACCTCGGCCACGCCCTGACCGTAGGCCGTGCGGTCGTCGATGATGGCGATCTTCTTCAGGTGCAGGTTGTTGGCTGCGTGCAGCGCCAAGCCGGCGCCCAGCGCGTTGTCATTGGCCAGCAGGCGGAACGTGGTGTTGAAGCCCTGCGTGGTGAGTTTCGGATTGGTGGCCGACGGCGTGATGTGCGGGATGCCGCACTGGTTGTAAACGGCCGAGGCGGGAATCGTGGTGCCCGAGTTCAGGTGGCCGACCACGCCGGCGACCTTGGCGTCGCACAGCTTCTGCGCGGCGGCGGTGCCCTGCTTCGGATCGGCGGCATCGTCTTCGGCCACCAGTTCGAGCTTGACCTTCTTGCCGCCGATGGTGACGCCCTTGGCGTTGAGATCTTCGATCGCCATGCGGGCGCCGTTTTCGTTGTCCTTGCCATAGTGCGCCTGCGCACCGGATACCGGGCCGACGTGACCGATCCTGACCACCATGTCCTGCGCCGAGGCGGCGCCAGCGAGCAACGCCACCGACGCCGCAGCGATCACGTTCAGTTTGACTAGCATGTGTTTGACCTCCAGATGGGTAAGTTGAGAGCGAGTACCCAGGGTTTTTCTCAACGGCCGACACAATACCCCAATCCTGACCCTGTCCACATCGGGAATCCTCGGGTCGTTGCTACCGTGTGTGCCAGGGGTTCGAGACGTGTTTCGCTGCGGTGCTCGGGCGTGCCGCCATGCGCCACAACGCAGCGCTCATGCGCCGCGATGACGCGCCATCTCTTCGTTGACGGCCCGCTCGACCGCCTCGCGCAGCGTGCGCGCCAACTCCCTGCGCGCTTCGTCGGCCATGGCCGAATACAACCGCGCCACGGCGGGCGCCAGGGCCTCGCGCAAACGGTGCTCGAACAACACGTCGATGCGCGATTGCAGACGTTCGATCACGCGCTCGGCGATTCGCGATTCGCGCATCAGCACCTCGGTCATCAGCGGTTCGGGTGCGACCTCGGCGTCGTCGCGAGGCGGCAAGACGGGTGCGGCAGCCGCCGCGGGCGGCAGGTCGGCGATGATCTCGGTCAGGGTCGGTACGCGCTGCGGCAGCTTGGGTTCGCTCATGGCGTTGCCTCCTTGCCATCGGCCGGGGTGTTGGCGAGCTCGGGTTTGTGGCCCGCGGCCACGTAGTGCCGCCAACGCGCGCGACCGGCTTGCCGATCGTGCTCGTCGTCGCCGACGATTTCAATCACACGCTCGAATCGCTCGAGCTGCTCGATCGGTTGCTCGCCCAGGTTCACCAACACATCGCTGCGTGGCCAGTCGGCCGCCGCGTCAGCCAGCCAGATCGGCGTGCGCTGCAGCGCGGCATCGGGCCGCTCGCCGGCGCGCAGCCGAGCGTGCGGCACGAACTCCAGCTGCTCGAACGTCCACAGCAGCGTATCGAGGCGGCCCAAGCGCTCGGGCTCGCCGCACACCACTACCTTCAAGCCGCGCCGGTAGGCCTTGCGCAGCAGACGGCAGCCGTAGCCGAGCGGATCGGCAATCTCGGTGTGGAATTCAAGCCGCGCCACGGAAGAACCCTGGGCCACCCGCTCGGCGTCGTCAAGCGTCGGCGCCCTGTGCCTGCGCCAGCACGAAGTGGGTCAGCAATCCCACCGGCCTGCCGGTGGCGCCTTTTTGAACGCCCGACTTCCACGCGGTTCCAGCGATGTCGAGGTGGGCCCAGCGCAGCTTGCCGGTGAATCGCTTGAGGAACATCGCTGCGGTGATCGCGCCACCCGCGCGCGGACCGACATTGGCCATGTCGGCGAAGTTGCTCTTCAGTGCCTCGTCGTATTCGGAATCGACCGGCATGCGCCAGCACGGATCGAGCGCGGCATCGCCGGCGCGCGCGAGCGACTGCGCCAACTCGTCGTGCGGCGTGAACAAGCCGCTGCGATGGTGACCGAGCGCGATCACGCAGGCGCCGGTCAGCGTGGCGATGTCGACCACCACCTTGGGCTTGAACCGCTCGGCGTAGGCCAGCGCGTCGCACAGGATCAGCCGCCCTTCGGCGTCGGTGTTGAGGATCTCGACGGTCTGGCCCGACATGCTGCGCACCACGTCGCCTGGCTTGATGGCGCGGCCGCTGGGCATGTTTTCGCAGGTGGGAATCAACCCGACCAGGTTCACCTTGAGCTTGAGCTGCGCCACCGCGCGCAAGGTGCCGAGCACGCTGGCCGCGCCCCCCATGTCGAACTTCATCTCGTCCATCTCGGCGGCAGGCTTGATCGAGATGCCGCCGGTGTCGAAGGTGATGCCCTTGCCCACCAGCACCACCGGCGCGTCGGCTGCGGTAGTGCCGTTGTAATGCAGCACGATGAAGCGCGGCGCTTCGTCGGATCCTTGCGCTACCGCGAGGAACGCGCCCATGCCGAGTTTGTCGATCTCCTTGCGGCCAAGCACCTCGCACTTGAGCTTCATCGTGCGCGCCAGCTCTTGGGCATGCTCGGCCAATTGCGTCGGCGTGCAGTGGTTGCCCGGCCGATTGGCAACCTCGCGCGCCAAAGTCACGCCGGCCAAGATGGCTGCGCCGCGCTTCAAGCCTTGTGCAACCACGGCCTCGTCGGCACGCGTGCACAACAGCGTGGCCCGGGCGAGTTTGCTGCCGGCACCAGCACTGGGCTTGGTGTAGCGGTACAGGTAGACCGCATCGCCGGCCGCAGCGGCCAGCGCTTCGGCATGCGACTGGGTGAGCGCCCCGGCACCGGCCAGCCACACCGCGAGCTGCTTGCCACCCAATCCCTTGAGTTGAGCCAGACCCAGCGCCAGCGCCGCCTTGACAGCGCGTGCCGAGGCATCGGCAGCGACGGCGATCGCCACCCGCGGCGCCTTCACGCCCGGCACCTTGCCCAGGTACAGGCAACGCCCGCTCTCGAGCACCAGATCGCCCTGTCTGACGGCCGACTGCAGCGCCTGGGCCACGGCGCGCGGCAGATCGTGGGTCGGTTTGGTGCCGGCCACCACGACCAGCAGGGCGTCGGCGTTCGCTGAGGCCACGCCGGCCACCGTGGTCCGCTGATGTCTGAAGTCCATAATCAACCCAGGTTATGAGTGCCCCTAGGCCACCATTGCGTGGCGGCTGCCCCCCGCGGGGGTCAAGGAGACTTGGGGCGGCCCGGCGTTTCCTTGAGGTACGGCGATGTTATTCGATTCAACCCTGCGCAAAGAGTTGGCGCGCGGTTTCGGGGCAACCCTGGTCGTGATCCTGACCATCGTGATCACGATGATGTTGATCCGCGTGCTCGGCCAGGCGGCCAACGGCGCGGTGGCGCCGGCCGACGTGGTACTGCTGATGGGCTACACCGCGCTCAGCCACCTGCCGACGATCCTGGCGCTGAGCCTGTTCGTCGCGATCGTGGTCACGCTCGGGCGCATGTACCGCGACAGCGAGATGGCCATCTGGTTCTCCAGCGGCATCGCGCTGACGCGCTTTATCGCGCCGGTGCTGCGCGTGAGCTGGCCGGTGCTGGTGGTGGTGGCGGTGCTGGTGCTGGTGGTGTGGCCTTGGGGCAATCGCAGCATGGCCGAATTGCGCGATCGCTACGAGCAGCGCTCCGACCTGTCGCGCGTGACACCCGGCGTCTTCCAGACCTCGCGCGACGGGCGCCGCGTATTCTTCATCGACAAGGGCTCCGACGAGGCGATGAATGCACGCGGCGTTTTTGTGCTGACCAATGGTGAGCGCGATGAATCGTTGACCTCTGCGCACACCGCACACCTGGAGAACGTCGGCACCGACCGCTTCCTGGTGCTCGAAAGCGGACAGCGCAATCAGATCGACCGCCCGTCGGAGGAACGCACACTGGCCGACTTCGCCAGCTACCACGTTCTGGTGGGCGAGCAGCAAATGCAGCGCGCCTCCTCGCGTGCACCGAAGACCTTGCGCACGGTGGATCTGGTGCGCGACCCGAACGCGCGCAACCAGGGCGAGTTGATCTGGCGTCTGGGCCTGCTGTTCGGCGCGGTCAACCTGGTGCTGATGGCAATCGGCCTGGCGGCGATCAACCCGCGACGCGCCACCAACTGGAACCTGCTGTTCGCCCTGCTGGGTTTCGTCGTCTACTACAACCTCATCAATCTCACGCAGGCCTGGGTGTCGGGCGGCAAGCTGGCGCTAGGGCCGGCATTGGCGTTGGTGCATGGCGGTGGCCTCGTGCTGGCGCTGTTGCTGATCTGGTGGCGCGACCACGGCAGCGTCTGGCATCCCTTCTGGGCGCGGCGCGCGACATGAGCCCCGCGCGACTGCAACGACAACGCGCGTGCGCCCGGGCGCGAGGGGCCCAATGAAGACGGTCCGGCGGCTGCTCTACCGCGACATCGTGTGGTCGGTGGTGTTCGTCGCCGTGGCGTTTCTGTCGCTGTTCTACTTCATCGACTTCGTCGACGAGCTCGAGAGCATCGGGCGCAATGGCTACACCTTGCTGCATGCCGCGTTGGCGGCGGCTCTGGAGGTGCCAGGGCACTTCTACGAGCTGTCGCCGATCTGCGTGTTGATCGGCACCATCTATTCGATGGCACGGCTGGCGCAATCGTCGGAGTACACGATCTTGCGTACCGGGGGCCTGGGACCCTGGCGCGCGCTGCGTCTGTTGGCACTGCTGGGTCTGTTCTTCGGCGCCGTGACTTTTGTGGTCGGCGATTACCTGTCGCCGCTGTCGGAGCGTGAGGCGGTCCTTCTGAAGGCGACGTTTCGCGGCGGCCTGAGCCTCGGCCGCACCGGTGCCTGGCTCAAGGAGCGCCGCGTCGGCAGCAACGGCGCCGAGCGCGCGATCTCGGTGAACGTGGCGCGCACGGCCGCCAACGGCGAGTTGCAGGGCATCCGCATCTTCGAGCTCGACACCGAAGGCCGCCTGCGCACGCGCATCGAGGCCACGACCGGTCGCGTCGATCCCGATTCGGTGTGGCAGCTCGAGGCAGTGGAGCGCACCGAGTGGCCCACGCCCGAGCAGGCCGCGGCCGGCGCCGCCGTGGTGGTGCAGCGCGTGGCGACGGCACAATGGCCGAGTTCGCTATCGGCCGCCGTGGTGGCGGCCGCCGTGCTGCCGGTGAGCACGATGTCGACTGTGGAGCTGTGGCGCTACAGCGCCCACCTCGGCGACCAGGAGCAGGCGTCGCAGCGCCACGAGATCCTGTTCTGGAAAAAGGCGCTGTACCCATTCACCTGCCTGGTGATGGTGGCGCTGGCGCTGCCCTTTGCGTACCTGCATGCACGCGCCGGCGGGGTCAGCCTCAAGGTGTTTGGCGGCATCATGCTCGGCATCAGCTTCGTGCTCCTGAACAACGTGTCGGGCCATCTCGGCATGCTGCGCAACTGGGCCCCATGGATCGCCGCCTCGGCGCCGGGCCTGGTGTACTTGGCGTTGTCGATGGCCGCGTTCACTTGGCTGGTGCGGTTCCGATGAGCGCCGCTGCCGCTCGCGGCCTGCTGCTGTTCGCACACGGTGCGCGTGATGCCGCCTGGGCTGTGCCCTTCGAGGCCGTGCTCGCGCAGGTGCGCTCGCAGCGCCCCGACCTGCATGTGGCGCTGGGCTACCTCGAGTTGATGCAGCCCGATCTGGCGAGCGCAGCGGCCTTGTTGGTCGAACGAGGATGTCGCGATGTGAGCGTGGTGCCGCTGTTTCTCGGCGCCGGCGGCCACGTGCGGCGCGACCTGCCGCTGCTGTTACGACACCTGCAGCAGCAACACGCGGGCACACGCTGGACGTTGCACGATCCGATCGGCGAGCATCCCGACGTGATCGAGGCCATCGCGCGCGCTGCGGCCGGCGCGGCCGCTTGATCGAATCGCTTTCAGATCGGGCTCCTTCGAAGCACCATGAACCTGCACCAGTTCCGATTCGTTCAAGAGGCGGCGCGCCGCAATCTCAACCTCACCGAGACCGCGAAGGCGCTCTACACTTCGCAGCCGGGCATCAGCAAGGCGATCATCGAGCTCGAAGAGGAACTCGGCATCGAGATCTTCGCGCGCCACGGCAAGCGGTTGCGCCGCATCACCGAGCCCGGTCAGCTGGTGCTGAAGTCGGTGGAGCTGATCATGCGCGAGGTGGCCAACCTGAAGCGCATCGGCGATGAATACTCCAAGCAGGACGCCGGCACGCTGTCGATCGCCACCACCCACACGCAGGCGCGTTACTTTCTGCCCGAGCCGGTGGCTGCGCTGCGCAAACGGTATCCGAAGGTGCAGGTCGTGCTGCATCAAGGCACGCCGGCGCAGGTGGCGCGCATGCTGCAGGACGATTCGGCCGAGATCGGGCTGGCCACCGAGTCGCTGGCCGATGCCGAGGGCCTGGTTTCGCTGCCGTGCTACGAGTGGCAGCATGTGATCGTGGTGCCGACGCAGCACCCGCTAGCCACCGTGGAGCGGCCGACGCTCGAGCAACTGGCGGCCGAGCCGCTGATCACCTATCACCCCACGTTCACCGGGCGCACGCGCATCGACGCGGCCTTCGCACGTGCCCACCTAAAGCCCATGGTGGCACTGGAGGCCATCGACTCCGACGTCATCAAGACCTACGTGCGCCTGGGCATGGGCATCGGCATCGTCGCCGAGGCGGCGGTGCGCCAAGACCCGGTCGGCGGCGATCTGGCGTGGCGCCCGGTGGGCCATTTGTTCGGCTCCAACCTGACGCGGGTGGCCTTCAAGCGCGGCGCCTATCTGCGCCAATTCGTGCTGAGCTTCGCCGAGTCGTTGTCCGAGCGCCTGACGCGGGCGCTGATCCAGCGCGCGATGACCGGCGACGGCCTGGACTACGATCTCTAGACCCGCACGACCAATCGGATCCCGATGAACGCCGTCACCGCGCGCACGCCCACGATCACCAGCCGTCTGCCGCAGGTGGGCACCACCATCTTCACGGTGATGTCGGCGCTGGCCGCGCAGCGCGGCGCCGTCAACCTCGGCCAGGGGTTTCCGGACTTCGATTGCGACCCGGCGCTGCTCGATGCCGTGAACCAGGCCATGCGTTCGGGCCTGAACCAATACCCGCCGATGGCCGGTGTGCCGGTGCTGCGCGAGGCGATCGCCCGCAAGATCGAGCACCTGTACGGCCACCGCTACGACCCCGGCGACGAGATCACCATCACTGCCGGTGCCACGCAGGCGATCCTGACGGCCATCCTCGCGGTGGTGCATCCAGGCGACGAGGTGATCGTGCTCGAGCCGTGCTACGACAGCTACGCGCCCAACATCGAGTTGGCGGGCGGGCGCGTGGTGCGCGTGGCGCTCACCGCCGGCACCTTCCGCCCCAACTTCGGAGCGATCGGTGCCGCTCTCACGCCGCGCACACGCGCGATCATCGTCAATACGCCGCACAACCCGAGCGCCACGGTGTGGACCCGCGAGGATCTGAACCGGCTGGCCGCCCTGCTGCGCCCGACCGACGTGCTGCTGATCGCCGACGAGGTCTACGAGCACATGGTGTTCGACGGCGCCGCCCACGCCAGCGCCAGCGGGCACCCCGAGCTGGCGGCGCGCGCATTCGTGGTGTCGAGCTTCGGCAAGACCTATCACGTCACCGGCTGGAAGGTGGGCTACGTGGCGGCGCCGCGCGCATTGACCGCCGAGTTCCGCAAGGTCCACCAGTTCAACGTATTCACCGTCAACACGCCGGTGCAGCATGGGCTGGCGCGCTACATGGAGGACCCGCGCCCCTATCTGGAGCTGAGTGGCTTCTATCAGCGCAAGCGCGACCTGTTTCGCGCCGGTCTGGCGCGCACGCGGCTGCGTCTGTTGCCCAGCGAAGGCACTTATTTTCAATGCGTCGACTACTCGTCGATCAGCGAACGCAGCGAGGAAGACTTCTGCCGCTGGCTGACCACCGACATCGGCGTGGCCGCCATCCCGTTGTCGGCGTTCTACGACGATGGCCGCAACCAGCTGCTGGCGCGGTTCTGCTTCGCCAAGCGCGACGAGACGTTGAACTCGGCGCTCGAGCGGCTGGCACGCCTGTAGCCGCACGCGCCCGCGGGCGCGATCACGACTTGGGCTTGGGCGGCGGCGGGTCGGCGAAATCGCTGCGTTGATCGTCGTCGCGGCGGAACACCAGCGTGTCGTCGTCCATCGGCAGCGGCTTGGTGAGGTCGACGTCGATCGTGCCGTACACACTGGGCGAACCTTCGGTCGGTTCGCGGGCCGACTGCGTCGAGCGCAGCACCTCGATCGGCGGATCGCTGGCGCGGCCCAATTCGGCCAGCCCGGTGGGCGTGGTGAACAGGTGCGGCCGCGCGGTCGTGGGCTCGAATTCCTGGCTCTTGTCGAGCGGCAACAGCACGTCGATCGACGTCGGCGGCCCGCCCTGATGATCGAGCAGGTCGCGCGCCATCGAGTACAGAAACAGCACTTCGCGGTACGCCGGCAGCTCGAACAGCTCGCCACCGTCGCGCCTGAACATCAAGGCCTCCAGCTCGGCCATCGTGTCCAGCGGATTCGGCCAGGTGGCCTGCAGGCGCTGCGTCACGCCGGGGTACTCGTCGAGTGAGCGGCCATGCTGCAGGTCGGAATCCCAATCGGGGGCGTACGCGTTGAAGCGGTGGTTGAAGCGCTCGCGAGTGCGTTCGTACGACTCGCGGTCACCCTGTCGCCGATAGATCTCGAGCAGTTTCAAGTAGGGCAACGGGCTGGTGCCGCCGCTGCTGCGAATGTGGCCCATCAGCAGATCGATTGCCGCGTCGTCCTGCCCCAGCACGACGAAGAACTCGGCCTGCTGCTCGAGGTCGATGAGCTCTTCGATCGTCACGTCGCGCGGCTCCTGTTGCGACGTGAACAACGAATCGCGGAACGCCGGCTTCGGCGGCGCGGGCGGCTTGACGGTGACGGTGGCCTCTGGCTTGACGGCCGGCGTGGGGGCCATCTGCGGCGGCAACGTCATCGGGTGCAGCGTGGGTGGGTTCGGCGGCGGCTGTCCCTTGCCGGCGCCAGCCGCTTTGGCGGCCGCCCACCATTGCGCCTGCTGCTCGCGCTGCAGGCGCCGCACCCGCAGCCACAGCCACACCGCCAACCCCGCCAGCAGGGCCATGCCGGCACCCAGCCACGGAGCGATTCGGCTCGTGCTTTCTGCCTGCGCGAGCTTGATGCGCAAGGCTGCCGTCTGTTCGCGGTCGCGCTCGGCGTCGGCGCGCAGTTTCTCGAGCCCTTGCTCCAGAGCCCGCATGCGTTCGGTGGCAGCAGCGAAGTTGGCCAGCGCGGCACTGGCTGCCTGCTCGGCCATGGCTGCACTCGCGGCCATCGCCGCCACCCGCAATTGCGCTTCCTGCACCTCCGCCGCAGCCGAGGCGGCAGAGCTGCTGCGCACGACCGGCTCCAGCGGATCAAGGCGCAACCGAGGGCCTGCAGCCGAGGCAGTCGCAGCGCGGGGCACCGCCGCTGCTGGCGGCCCTGCGGCCGCGGTGGTCGCGCGCGCGGTGGCGTTCGCGACCGTCGTGCGAGCCGGTCGACGCGCAGGTGCCGACGCGGCGGCGGACCGAGGGGCGGCACGCGCCACCGCCGCGGCGGGATGTGATGCGGGTGCGCTGGCGCCGCGCCCGGCGGGCGCCTGCGCGCGCGGCGCCGAGGCTGGCGCGTCGCTGCCTTGCGCTGCCGCCGAGGCTGCGCTGCGCTGCGGCTCGGCAACTTCGGGGGCTGCCGCGAGGACAACCAGCGGCGGATCGGCCAGCACGGTGAAGCGCCGCTCAAGCCGGTTGATGCAGCCCAGGATCAACGTGACCGTGACCACGGGTTCCTCGATCGCCGCTGCCGAATACACCCGCACCACACGTTCATCGAGGCCGACTCCGGGCTCGATGCTGGTGCGTACCGCGGAGGGCGCCATGCGCTGCTCGCCCTGGTAGACCTCGGCGCTCACGCAGGTGCTGTTGAGCGACTCGTCGCCGGCCAACTGCACGTTGATCGGAAAGTTCAGCGAGGCGCCCAGCGTCACGTTGGCCGGCGCGCGCACGATGCCGAGCGCGTGGGCGGTGGTGCATGCCGCGAGCGCCAGAGCCACCGAGCTGATGCTGCGAGCATTCATGCAGTGGGCGCCGGCGCGTGTGGTCTGGGGCGTTGCATCGCGTTAGAAATACCGCGCGGCACTCTAGCATGAAGGTCCTCGCGCTCCCTCGTGCCGCAGGCGATCCGGCGGTTGTGCATGAGAGAATGTTGTGCGTGATGCGTCACAGTGCGCGCATGCGTGAAAACCCATGCCTTCGGAACTGCTGAGCGAACGTCGCGGGCCCGCGTTGATCCTCACGATCAGCGACCCGGCCACGCGCAACACGTTGTCGCCGCAGGTCTATGCGGCGGGTGTCGAGGCCCTCAACACCGCCGACGCCGACGACTCGCTGCGCTGCGTGGTGCTGCGCGGGGAAGGCTCCCATTTCTGTGCCGGCGGTGACCTGCAGCGCCTGGCTTCGACACGCGCCGGCCCGCCCGATCAGGTGCGGGCCGGCATCGAGCGCTTCCATGCATTCGTGCTGGCACTGCGGGAATATCCCAAGCCGGTGATCGCCGCGGTCGAGGGCCATGCCGCCGGTGGCGGCTGTTCGCTGGTGCTGGCATGCGACCTGGTGATCGCTGCCGAGAGTGCGCGCTTCACCATGTCGTACGGCCGCTCAGGCCTGTCGCCCGACGGTGGCGGCACCTACCATCTGGCGCACGCGCTGCCGCGCGCGCTGGCGCTGCAACTGCTATGGCTGCCCGAGCCGATGAGCGCGCAGCAGTGGCATGCGCTCGGCCTGGTCAACGCAGTCACGCCCGACGGCCAGGCGTTGGCCGAGGCGCTGGCGTGGGCCGAACGCCTGAGCCGCACGGCCAGCAACGCGGTGGCCAGCGCCAAGACGCTGGTCGAGCACGCGCGCTCGCGCACGTTGCGCGAGCAGCTCGACGCCGAACGCGACCAGTTCGTGCCCAACCTGCAGCACGATAACGCCGCCGAAGGCCTGCGCGCATTCTTCGACAAGCGCGCGCCGCGCTTCCGTTAGCGGCGGCGCCCGCGCGCCGACACTACTGGTCGTAGCCGGGCAGCTGGCGTTGCAACCGGCGCAGCAGCCCGGGCCACACGAGCTGACTGCCCAGGCCCTTGGTGGCTTCGATCGACATCTGCGTCGCGTTGTCGATGATCGGGCGGCCGATCGGGATCAGCTCGCCACCCCCGGCCTGTGCGCGAACCTGCACGGTGCAAGCGGTCTCGAAGGCGTACATCGCCAGCCATGCCTCGGCCACCGTGGCACCCACGGTGAGCAGACCATGGTTGCGCAGCATCAGGTACTTGTTGGAAGCCAGATCGCGCACCAGGCGCGGTTTCTCGTCTTCGAACAGCGCCACGCCCTCGTAGTCGTGGTAGCCGAGCTGGCCCAGGATGAAGATCGAGAACTGTGATATCGGCAGCAGCCCCTCACGCTGCGCCGACACCGCCACCCCGTTGAGCGAATGGGTGTGCACCACGCAGCCCACGTCGTGGCGCCCGGCATGCACCGCGCTGTGGATCGTGAAACCCGCCGGGTTGACCGGATACGGCGAGTCCTCGATCTTGTTGCCCTGCTGATCAATCTTGATCAGGCTCGAGGCCGTGATCTCCTCGAACATCAGGCCGTAGGGGTTGATCAGAAAATGCTCCTGCGGGCCCGGCACACGGGCGCTGATGTGGGTGAACACGAGGTCGTCCCACTTGAAGAGGGCCACCAGCCGATAGGCTGCCGCCAGATCGACACGCAGTTGCCACTCCTCGGCCGACACCTGTGCACGGCGACTGGGCATGGCAATGACGCTGGCTGAGCTCATGGCGGGTCTCCTCGGTGGCCCAGGACGCTGATTGTTGAATCGGCATGGACAATACAACTTCCGGAGCGCACCGGTTGGTCGCGGCCGGGAAACCCCATGAGAATCCCGACCCTGACCATCGACGAACAGCACCATATCGAATCCGGTGCGTGGTTCTCGCGGCTGTCGGCCGGGCTGCGCAACGACATCTTGGCGCGCGCCGTGATCAAACGCTACGCCGACGCCGCGCCGCTGGCCTCGCGCGGCGGTCCGGCCGAGCAGTGGTGCGGCGTGGCGCGCGGCGCGGTGCGCATCTCCAACGTCACGCTGTCGGGCAAGCAGGTGGTGCTGACCTATGCCGAACCGGGGACTTGGTTCGGTGACATTGCCCTGTTCGACGGCTTGCCGCGCACACACGACGCCAACGCGCACGGCGACACCACGCTGCTGGTGGTGCGCAAGGCCGACTTCAAGGATCTGCTGGCGCGGCACGTCGAGCTGTACGAGGCATTGCTGCGCCTGAACTGCCGGCGCCTGCGCCTGATGTTCAACTTGATCGAGGATCTCAACACGCGGCCGCTGGCTGCCCGGCTGGCCAAGCAGATCCTGTTGCTGGTCAAGAGCTACGGCGTGGCCCACGGCAGTGAGATCCGCATCGCGCTGCAGTTGGCCCAGGAAGATCTGGCTCAACTGCTGGGCGCATCGCGCCAGCGCGTCAACCAGGAGCTCAAGGGCTTCGAGCGCCAAGGCGCGGTGCGCGTGGAGCCGACGCGTCTGGTGGTGCTGTCGCGCGAGCTGCTGCTGTCGATCGCCGAACGTTGAAAGGCTGCGATGATGGAATCGATGGAACAGTTCGTCGGCACGCAAGCGGTGTCATCGCGCCACGCCTTCGACGTCGCCGCGCTGGAGCGTCATCTGCAGCGCGAGCTGGCGGCGTTTGCCGGGCCGCTGCGCGTCGAACAATTCAAGGGCGGCCAATCGAACCCGACCTACAAGCTGATCACGCCGCAGCAGACTTACGCGATGCGCACCAAGCCGGGACCGGCCAGCAAGCTGCTGCCCTCAGCACACGCCATCGAGCGCGAGTTCCGTGTCATGCGCGCACTGGCCGGCACCGCTGTGCCGGTGCCGCGGATGCACCTGCTGTGCGAAGACGAGGCGGTGATCGGCCGCGCGTTCTACGTGATGCAGTTCGTCGAGGGCCGGGTCTTGTGGGAGCAATCGCTGCCCGGCTTCACGCCTGCTGGGCGCGACGCGATCTATGACGAGATGAACCGCGTGATCGCTGCCTTGCACAGCGTCGAACCCGCGCAGGTCGGCCTGGCCGACTACGGCCGGCCGGGCAACTACTTCACGCGGCAGCTCGCTCGCTGGTCCAAGCAATACGTGGCCTCGCAGATGCGGACGATTGCCGAGATGGATCGCCTGATCAACTGGCTGCCCGCGCACCTGCCGGCCTCTGCGCTCGACGAATCGCAGGTGGCGATCGTGCACGGCGACTTTCGCCTCGACAACCTGATCTTCCATGCCGAAGAGCCGCGCATCGCCGCCGTGCTCGACTGGGAGCTGTCGACCCTGGGCCATCCGCTGGCCGACTTCAGCTACCACTGCATGGCCTGGCACATCCAGCCGGGTGTGTTCCGCGGCATCGGCGGCCTCGATCTCGAGGCGCTCGGCATCCCGAACGAGCGCGAATACGTGCGCCGCTATTGCGAACGCACCGGCCGCAACGATCCCGATGCCGTGATGGCCGACTGGAATTTCTACCTCGCCTACAACCTGTTCCGGCTGGCCGCGATCACGCAAGGCATTGCCAAGCGCGCCGCCGACGGCACCGCCGCCAGCGCGCAGGCGCGCAGCTCGGGTGAGGCCACCGAGGCACTGGCGCGCATGGGCTGGGCGCACGCACAACACCATTGAGGTACCGGCTCTTCGAGCATCACAAACCCGGACACCCCACACCACGAGGAGCACACCATGGACTTCGGCTATTCAGCGCGCACACAGGAACTGCAGGCCCGGCTCACGGCCTTCATGGACCGGCATGTGTATCCGGCCGAGTCGCGCTATGCCGACGAGCTGCGCGCCAACACCGAGGCGGGCAAACGCTGGACGCCGCTGCAGGTGATCGAGTCGCTCAAGCCCATGGCGCGCAGCGCCAGCTTGTGGAACCTGTTCCTGCCCGACAGCGCACACGGCGCCGGCCTGAGCAACCAGGAGTACGCGCCGCTGGCCGAGATCATGGGCCGCGTGCCGTGGGCCAGCGAAGTGTTCAACTGCTCGGCGCCCGACACCGGCAACATGGAAGTGCTGGTGCGCTACGGCTCGCCCGAGCACCAGAAGAAATGGCTGACGCCGTTGCTCAACGGCGAGATCCGCAGCGCCTTCGCGATGACCGAGCCCGCGGTGGCGTCGTCGGACGCCACCAATATCGAGTCGCGCATCGAGCGCCGTGGCGACAACTACGTGATCAATGGCCGCAAGTGGTGGACCTCCGGCGGCGGCGATCCGCGCTGCAAGATCATGATCTTCATGGGCAAGACCGATCCCGCCGCGCCGCGCCACTCGCAGCAATCGATGATCCTGGTGCCGTTCGACACGCCTGGCGTCACCGTGATGAGGCCGCTGTCGGTGTTCGGCTACGACGATGCGCCGCACGGCCACATGGAGGTTGACTTCAAGGACGTCACGGTGCCGGCATCCAACCTGCTGCTCGGCGAGGGCCGCGGCTTCGAGATCGCTCAGGGCCGCCTCGGGCCCGGCCGCATCCACCACTGCATGCGCCTGGTCGGCCTGGCCGAGCGTGCGCTCGAGCTGATGTGCAAGCGCGCAGTCTCGCGTGTGGCGTTCGGCAAGACGGTGGCGCAGCAGACGGTGACGCAGGAGCGCATCGCCGAGGCGCGCTGCATGATCGACCAGGCTCGTCTGCTGACGCTGAAGGCGGCGTGGATGATGGACGTGGCCGGCAACAAGGCGGCCAAGGCCGAGATTGCGATGATCAAGGTGGTGGCGCCCAACATGGCGGGCCGCGTGATCGACTGGGCGATGCAGGTGCACGGCGGCGGCGGCGTCAGCGAGGACTTTCCGCTTGCGTATTTCTATGCCGTGTCGCGCACGCTGCGTTTTGCCGACGGGCCCGACGAGGTGCACCGCAACGCGATCGCCAAGATCGAACTGGGTCGCCACGCCGCCTGACGGCGCAACGTCAGAAGTCGGTGCGGCCCGCCTCGTCGCGCGGCCACACCGACGGGCGCGTCGAGGCGGCCGGCAGCGCCGAGTCGCGCCACTCGCCGGCCATGCGACGTGCTTCGCTCATCGCCGTCTGGAACAACTCGAGCCACAAGGTGATTCGTTCGGGGGTGGGATCGCGCATCGCCAGGCGCATGCTCAATCGCCCGCGTGCGATCGACAGCACGAACGCATCCGACTCGGAGAGATTGCGCGCCGCATCCAGCAGTGCCTCCGACAACGGGCCCGACAGCCATTGCAACAGCCATGGCTTGACGCTGGCCACGCCGCCGAAGCGCACGCCCAGCGCGCGCAATTCGCTCGCGCTGAGCTTGGAGTACATCACGAGCCAGCGGATCTCGGTGGGTGTTTGCGTGTCGATGCGCGTTTGCACGCCTTCGACGTACTCGTCGTACACCTTGGCCTCTGAGGCTTCCATCAGCAGGCGGTTGAGCACCATCACCTGCAGGTCGCGGTGCAACCCCAACTCGGCGATGAAGCGCAACTCCGGGCCTGCGATGTAGGGGCGGTGAGAGGGCCCCCACTCCAGGCGCCACGGCACGCTGTCGTGCGACCCGTCGATCACGAAGCCTTCGTCGTCGCGCACCCGCCGCCAGCTGGCGCCGCGCTCGCGTGCCCACTGCTCGATGCCCTGCAGCCCTGGCTTCGGCACAGCGGCAGACCACCAGCGCTTGAAGATGTCGAGCATGGGTTAGAGTGGGCTTGCCACGCGACATGCGGGAGTGACCGATGATTGAAGTGTATTCCTGGGCTACGCCCAACGGGCACAAGGTCCACATCATGCTCGAGGAATGCGCCCTGCCCTACAAAGTGATTGCAGTGGACATCGGCATCGGCGATCAGTTCAAACCCGAATTCCTGGCGATCAGCCCGAACAACAAGATCCCCGCCATCGTCGACCCCGATGGTCCCGACGGCAAGCCGATGTCGCTGTTCGAGTCGGGCGCGATCCTGCTGTACCTGGCCGGCAAGACCGGTCGCTTCATCCCTACTGACACGCGCGGCAAGTACAACGTGCTGCAGTGGCTGATGTTCCAGATGGGCAGCGTGGGGCCGATGCTCGGCCAGGCGCATCACTTCCGGGTCTACGCACCCGAGAAAATCGCCTACGCGATCGATCGCTACAGTAACGAGGCCAAGCGCTTGTACCGGGTGATGAACGACCGGCTGGCCAATTCGCGCTACATCGCCGGGCCCGACTATTCGATCGCCGACATTGCGATCTTTCCGTGGCTGCGCAGCTGGAAGAACCAGGGCATCGACTGGAGCGACTTCCCGCATCTGAAGGGCTGGTTCGACGAGATCGCGGCGCGGCCCGCGGTGATGCGCGGCGTCGAGGTGCTGGCCGATCGGCGCCGGCCGATCACCGATGACAGGGCGCGCAGCGTGCTGTTCGGGGCCGAGCAGTACAGGCGGCACTGAGCCTGCGCGCGATTGGCACGCGGCCGCAGCGGCTACATAGAATGGGCTGCGTGTTTTTCGGCACGACCACTGCCCGTAGCTCAGTTGGATAGAGCAGCTGCCTTCTAAGCAGCAGGCCGGGGGTTCGAATCCCTCCGGGCAGGCCAACAGCAGCGCGCTGGAAAGCGGGAGATGGTGGGCGGTGCAGGTTTCGAACCTGCGACCTCGTCGGTGTGAACGACGCGCTCTACCCCTGAGCTAACCGCCCTCAAACGGGGCGCGAATTATGCCATGTGGCCGCGCCACACCGTGCGGCCGCCGCTGGCCTTGTCGAGGTCGGCCAGCACCGCCGCGTGCGCCGCGAGTTCAGCGTCGGTGGGTTCAATCACCACGAGCTCGAAGCTCGCCAGGTCGACAGCCCAGGCTGCCTGCGCGCTTTCGGAATGCGTCTGTGCGACATCGATCACCAGCGAGTCCTGCCCGCGCGTCATGCGGATGTACACCTCGGCCAGCAACCCGGCGTCGAGCAACGCACCATGCAGCGTGCGGTTGGTGTTGTCGACCTCCAGGCGACGACACAACGCGTCGAGCGAGTTGGCCTTGCCGGGGTACATCTCGCGCGCCAGCGTCAGTGAATCGGTGACCTTGGCGACCCAGGTTTGAAACAGCGGCCGACCCAGGCGCTGCAATTCGGCATCCATGAAGCCGACGTCGAACGGCGCGTTGTGGATCACGATCTCGGCGCCGCTCAGGAACTCGGCCAGTTCGTCGACCACCGCCACGAACAACGGCTTGTCGGCCAGGAACTCGTCGGTCAAGCCGTGCACCTTCAGCGCGTCGTCGCTGTTGGCCCGCTCGGGGTTGACGTAGAAGTGCTTGGTACGCCCGGTGAGCCGGCGGTTGACCATCTCGATGCAGCCGATCTCGATGATGCGGTCGCCACTCTCGGGTGAAAGGCCCGTGGTTTCGGTGTCGAGAAAGACGAGCCGCGTCATCTCACGTTCTCTTGTGCCGTGCTGCCCATAGCATCAATGCCACGCCGGCCAACACCATCGGCACGCACAACCATTGCCCACGTGACAGGTTCAGCGCCTGCAAGCCGAGAAAACTGTCGGGCTCGCGAAAGAATTCGGCCGCGAAACGCAGCGTGCCATAGCCAACCAGGAACGCGCCTGACACTTGCCCCAGCGGCCGAGGCCGCCGGGCGTACAGCCACAGCAGCGCGAACAGCAGCAGCCCCTCGAGACCGAATTGATAGAGCTGCGATGGGTGGCGCGGCACGTCGCTGCCCGATTGCGGAAACACCATCGCCCACGGCAAGCTCGGGTCGGCCACGCGGCCCCACAGTTCGCCATTGATGAAGTTGCCGATGCGCCCGGCCGCCAATCCGGTGGGCACGCATGGTGCGACCAGATCAGCCACTTGCAGGAACGGCCGCTGCCGCATACGGCCGAACACCGCCATCGCGCCGATCGCGCCGAGCAGTCCGCCGTGAAACGCCATTCCACCCTTCCAGACCGCGAACGATTCCAGTGGATGCGCCGCGTAATAGCCGGGCTTGTAGAACAACACGTAGCCCAGCCGGCCACCGATCACGACGCCGAGCACGCCGTAGAACAGCAGATCTTCGACGTCACGGCGGCTCCAGCCGGAGTCGGAGTACGGTGGGCGCGACACCCGCACGCGCGCCAGCCACAAGAACAGGCCGAAGGCGACCAGGTAGGTCAGGCCATACCAGTGCACGGCGATTGGCACGCCGAAGCGCGACAGATCCAGCGCCACCGGATTGAATTGCGGATGCACGAGCACCTGCTTCAAGCTCCTTGGAAAAACCGAGCGCGATTGTCGCCGCAAACACGACGCCGTCGGGCCGCGCCAACCGGCTACGATACGTTTTCGCCGACCGCCGTACGCACGAGAGGACGCCTTCGCATGAGCATGAACCGCCGCTCCAAGAACATCACCGAGGGCGTAGCGCGGGCCCCCAACCGCTCGATGTACTACGCGATGGGCTACCAGGCAGGCGACTTCGCCAAGCCGATGATCGGTGTGGCCAATGGGCACTCGACGATCACGCCGTGCAATTCGGGGCTGCAGCGCCTGGCCGACGCCGCGGTGGTTGCGCTGCGCGAGGCCGGTGCCAACCCGCAGATCTTCGGCACGCCAACGATCAGCGACGGCATGGCGATGGGCACCGAGGGCATGAAGTACTCGCTGGTGTCGCGCGAGGTGATCGCCGATTGCGTCGAGACCTGCGTCGGCGGCCAGTGGATGGACGGCGTGCTGGTGATCGGCGGCTGCGACAAGAACATGCCCGGCGGCATGATGGGCATGCTGCGCGCCAACGTGCCGGCGATCTACGTGTATGGCGGCACCATCCTGCCCGGCCGCTACAAGGGGGAGGATCTGAACATCGTCAGCGTGTTCGAAGCGGTTGGCCAGTTCTCAGCCGGTCACATGAGCGAGGAGGACTTCTGCCAGATCGAGCGCCGTGCGATACCGGGCAGCGGCTCGTGCGGAGGCATGTACACCGCCAACACGATGAGCTCGGCCTTCGAGGCGCTGGGCATGAGCCTGCCGTATTCGTCGACGATGGCCAACGTCGAAGACGAGATCGTCGACAACGTGAAGCGAGCATCTCTCGTGCTGGTCGATGCGGTGAAGAACGACCTGAAGCCGCGCGACATCGTCACCAAAAAGGCCATCGAGAACGCGGTCGCAGTGGTCATGGCCACTGGCGGCTCGACCAACGCGGTGCTGCACTTCCTGGCCATCGCGCATGCAGCCGAGGTACCCTGGAGCATCGACGACTTCGAACGTGTTCGGCGGAAGGTGCCGGTGCTGTGCGATTTGAAGCCCAGCGGCCGCTTCTTGGCGACCGACCTGCACCGCGCCGGCGCCATCCCGCAGGTGATGAAGGTGCTGCTCAAGGCCGGCCTGCTGCACGGCGATTGCCTGACCATCACCGGCAAGACGGTGGCCGAGAACCTGGCCGACGTGCCCGAGGTGCCGCGCAGGGATCAAGAGGTTATTCGCACCATCGCCGAGCCGATGTATGCGCAGGGTCACCTCGCGATCCTGCGGGGCAACCTCTCGCCCGAAGGCTGTGTGGCCAAGATCACCGGCTTGAAGAACCCGGTGATCACCGGCCCGGCGCGCGTGTTCGACGACGAGCAGTCTGCGCTGGCCGCGATCATGGCCAATCAGATCAAGGCAGGCGACGTGATGGTACTGCGCTACCTGGGACCACGAGGCGGTCCCGGTATGCCCGAGATGCTGGCGCCGACCAGCGCGCTGATCGGTCAGGGCCTCGGCGAATCGGTGGGCCTGATCACCGACGGACGCTTCTCGGGCGGCACTTGGGGCATGGTGGTCGGACACGTGGCACCCGAGGCGTACGCGGGTGGCTTGATCGCGCTGATCCACGAAGGCGATTCGGTCACCATCGACGCGCACCGCCTGCTGCTGCAGCTCAACGTGCCCGACGCCGAGATTGCTCGGCGCAAGGCGGCTTGGCAAAGGCCGGCGCCGCGCTACACGCGCGGCGTGTTGGCCAAGTTCTGGAAGAGCGCCTCGAGCGCGAGCGTTGGGGCCGTGCTCGACCGCTTCGACGAATAGGGCCCGTCGTCGCAGGGACGCCCCAGGACGGCTCAGCCCCGTCGGGGCCCGCCGCCTCAGGCGGCCGTGTCGTCGGCCCGCGGCGGGGGCATCTCCTGCCGGCTCGGCAGGAACGCGGTGATCACGTCGCGGTTGTGGCGCTCTTCTTCGGTCTTCTTCTCCGTCGCCATCGTGGCCGGAACGATCTTGCGCGTTTCCTTGATCACCGCCACGCGACGATCGCGCCGCCAGTTCAAGCCCAGCGCTTCCATGTGGCGGCGGCGGCGCTCGTGCTTGCGTTCTTCCAGCTTGTCCATCTCGCGCTGTTTGGTCAGGCCCACGGAATCGGCGAATGTCCACCAAGCGACCGCCAGCCCGAAGGGCAACAGGATCCATCCCCACGACCATGCCGCCGCAAAACCGTACTCGGCCAGCTTCATCGCCAGCAGCAGGCAGCCGATCACCACGAACCACATACCCGTCTCCCGCTTCGGGGTGTCACCTGGCGTCGCGCGGGGCGTCAACCGGGCGATCTAAAATCCCGTTCAAACCACTGTATCCCGACCCCATCGATCTCGCCGAAAGGAATCCATGAAAAAGCTCGCCTTCGTGACGATTGTTGCCGCAGTCTTGAGTCCGGCCGCGTTCGCCAATCAAGCCCTGGCTGAAAAGAAGAACTGCCTGGCGTGCCACCAGGTCGACAAGAAGCTGGTGGGGCCGGCCTACAAGGATGTCGCCGCCAAATACGCGGGCCAGAAGGACGCAGCGGCCAAGCTGGCCGAGAAGATCCAAAAGGGCGGCACCGGCGTGTGGGGGCAGATTCCGATGCCTGCGAACCCTCAAGTCAATGCAGACGAGGCCAAGACCCTGGCCGCCTGGATCCTGAGCATCAAGTAGGCCGGCCAGGCCGCAGAAGTGGGCCCCGCACAGCGGGGCCTTCTTCATGGCGAGCGCGACCCGTCAGTTCGACTGCGCCAACTGCTCCAGGATGGCCGGGTTCTCGAGAGTCGAGGTGTCCTGCGTGATCGCCTCACCTTTGGCGATCGAGCGCAGCAACCGGCGCATGATCTTGCCCGAGCGGGTCTTGGGCAAGTTGTCGCCGAAGCGGATGTCCTTGGGTTTGGCGATCGGGCCGATTTCCTTGGCCACCCAGTTGCGCAGCTCGTTGGCGATCTTCTTGGCTTCTTCGCCGCTCGGCCGCGCCCGTTTGAGGACCACGAACGCGCACACGGCCTCACCGGTCAGGTCGTCGGGGCGGCCGACGACTGCGGCCTCGGCCACAAGCTCGGTGTGCGCGACCAGGGCCGACTCGACTTCCATCGTGCCCAGGCGATGCCCCGAAACGTTGAGCACATCGTCGATGCGCCCGGTGATCGTGAAGTAGCCGCGCTGCACGTCGCGGCTGGCGCCATCGCCTGCCAGGTAGTAGCCCTTCAACTCCGGTGGGTAGTAGCTCTTCTTGTAGCGCTCCGGGTCGCCCCAGATGGTGCGGATCATGCTGGGCCAGGGTTTCTTGATCACCAGGATGCCGCCCTGCCCGTTTGGCACGTCGCCACCGGTCTCGTCGACGATCGCCGCGGCGATGCCGGGGAACGGCAACGTGCACGAGCCGGGCACCAGCGGCGTCACGCCCGGCAGCGGCGTGATCATGTGGCCGCCGGTTTCGGTTTGCCACCAGGTGTCGACGATCGGGCAGCGGCCGCCGCCCACGTGCTCGTGATACCACTCCCAGGCGGCCGGGTTGATCGGCTCGCCCACCGAGCCCAGGAGCCGCAGGCTGCCGAGTTTGTAGTTGCGCGGATGTGCGGCCGGGTTGGTTTCGGCCGCCTTGATCAGCGAGCGGATTGCGGTGGGCGCTGTGTAGAAGACGCTGACCTTGTGCGCTTCGATCATCTTCCAGAAGCGCCCGGCGTCGGGATAAGTCGGCACACCCTCGAACACGATTTCGGTGCCGCCGCAAGCCAGCGGTCCATAAGTGATGTAGGTGTGGCCCGTGACCCAGCCGATGTCGGCGGTGCACCAGAAGACGTCGTCGGCCCTGAGGTCGAACGTCCACTTGGTGGTCAGCGCAGCATGCAGCAGGTAGCCCCCGGTGGCGTGCTGCACGCCCTTGGGCTTGCCGGTGGAGCCCGAGGTGTACAGCAGGAACAGCGGGTGCTCGGCACCGACCCATTCGGGCTCGCAGGTGGCGCTCTGGCCGGCCACCACCTCGTGCAGCCACTTGTCGCGCACGGCGTCCCATTTCACGGTGCCACCGGTGCGTTTGTAGACGATAACGTTCTTGACGCTGTCGCAGCCGCCCAGGCCGAGCGCTTCGTCGACGATGCTCTTCAGCGCCAGCGCCTTGCCGCCGCGCATCTGCTCGTCGGCCGTGATTACCATCACCGCGCCGGCGTCCTCGATGCGGTCGCGCAGGCTTTGCGCTGAGAAGCCGCCGAACACCACCGAGTGCGTGGCGCCGATGCGCGCGCACGCCTGCATCGCGGCGACACCCTCGATCGACATCGGCATGTAGATGACGACCCGGTCGCCCTTCTTCACGCCCGACGCACGCAGCGCGTTGGCCAGCTTGCACACCTTCTCGAGCAGCTGCGTGTAGCTGATGCGCGTGACCGCGCCGTCGTCGGCTTCGAAGATGATCGCTGTCTTCTGGCCGAGCCCGCGTTCGACCTGCAGGTCCAGGCAGTTGTACGAGGCGTTCAAGGTGCCGTCTTCGAACCACCTGAAGAACGGCGCCTTGCTGTCGTCGAGCGCCTTGGTGAAAGGCGCCTTCCAGCGCACGTGTTCGCGTGCCAGGCGCGCCCAGAAGCCCGCGTAGTCGCTCTCCGCCTCCTTGCACAGGGCCTGGTAGGCGGCCATGCCCGACACGGCGGCACCCGCCACTGCGGCGGCGGGGGGCGGATAGATGCGTAGCTCGCTCATTGACTTCTCCTGTGGCTCGCGCGGGTGTCTGCTGTTGGCTGTCGCTCCGCGGCGCAATGTGGCGTACCGCGCTGACGAAGTCCTTACTCTAGCGACAGCCAGTCCGGGCGCCATTAGGGACTGACAGGTGTCGACGCCCGGCTGCCGAGGGCATCCTGGCGCGCGGCGCCAGTGCCGCCACTGGCCGGCTCGCGCTGTGGCGGTTCCCCGATGAATGCACTCGCAGTGCGATGTGACCAAAAGTGACCATGACACTGCGCTCGCATCCGGCAGCTTCGAGACCCCGCGGGCTGGCGTGATTGACGCCTGTGCATTCATCGCCTTCGCCCGAGCCGGAACACGATGCATGCCGCTCGGCAGCCACGCGCGCGGACCGGATGCACGCGCAGAGGCGCGCGGGCACTTCGACCCATCGTGCGACGCCATCCGCACGACGTTTCCATTCGGCGTTGGCTACACTGTCTCGGCCATCATCTGCCGACACCACCATGCCCACGATCCTGCGCGTCGACGATCTGATCGAGACGGTGGCGGCCGCCTTGCAGTACATCAGCTACTACCACCCGGCCGACTACATCACCCACCTGGCCCGCGCCTACGAGATCGAGCAAAGCGCCGCGGCCAAGGATGCCATCGCGCAGATCCTCACCAATTCGCGCCTGTGCGCCGAGGGTCGACGCCCCATCTGCCAGGACACCGGCATCGTCAACGTGTTCCTGCGCATCGGGATGGACGTGCGCTTCGAGGGCTTCGCCGGCTCGCTCGACGATGCGGTGAACGAAGGCGTGCGCCGCGGCTACCTCGATGCCGACAACCCGCTGCGGGCGTCGATCCTCGACGATGCATTGTTCGAGCGCAAGAACACTCGTGACAATACACCGGCCGTGATTCACGTGGAACTGGTGCCTGGCACCACAGTGGATGTGACGGTTGCCGCAAAGGGCGGCGGCAGCGAGAACAAGAGCAAATTCGTCATGATGAATCCCAGCGACAGCCTGGTCGACTGGGTGCTCAAGACCGTGCCGACCATGGGCGCCGGCTGGTGCCCGCCCGGCATGCTCGGCATCGGCGTGGGCGGCACTGCCGAACGTGCGATGCTGCTGGCCAAGCAGGCTCTGATGGAAGACATCGACATGTCGACACTGCTGCAGCGCGGCCCGCGCAACAAGCTCGAAGAGCTGCGCATCGAGCTGTACGACAAGGTCAATGCGCTGGGCATCGGCGCGCAGGGCCTGGGCGGCCTGACCACCGTGCTCGACGTGAAGATCAGGACCTATCCCACGCACGCCGCGGGCAAACCGGTGGCGATGATTCCCAACTGCGCGGCGACGCGCCATGCGCACGTGGTGCTCGACGGATCGGGCCCTGCCTTCCTCGAGCCGCCGAGCCTCGATCTGTGGCCCGATGTGCATTGGGCGCCCGACTACAAGAAAAGCCGCAAGGTCGACTTGAACGCGTTGACCCCAGACGAAGTCGCGAGCTGGAAACCCGGCGACACGCTGTTGCTGTCGGGCCGCATGCTCACGGGCCGCGACGCCGCGCACAAACGCATTCAGGACATGCTCGCCAAAGGTGAGCCGCTGCCGGTGAACTTCCACAACCGCGTCATCTACTACGTGGGCCCGGTCGATCCCGTGCGCGACGAAGTGGTCGGGCCCGCGGGGCCCACCACCGCGACGCGCATGGACAAGTTCACCGAGATGATGCTGGCGCAAACCGGGTTGATCGCGATGATCGGCAAGGCCGAGCGCGGGCCGGTCGCGATCGAGGCGATCCGCAAGCACAAGAGCGCCTACCTGATGGCCGTGGGCGGCGCCGCCTACTTGGTGGCCAAGGCGATCAAGGCCGCGAAGGTGGTGGGCTTCGCAGACCTCGGCATGGAAGCGATCTACGAGTTCGACGTCAACGACATGCCGGTCACGGTGGCTGTCGACTCCGGTGGCACCAGCGTGCACAACACCGGGCCACGCGAGTGGCAAACCCGCATCGGCAAGATCCCGGTCGGAGTGGCTTGATAGCTTGGTCGGCGCGCCAGGCTGCGCGACAGGCCCCTTCGGCCGACCCGCTCGCGCTACGCGGTGGCTGTGGCCAGACCCGTCACCTGTGCATTCAGGACGAAAGCCTTGAATGCATCGGGCTCCAGCGGTGGCGAGTATAGGAACCCCTGCATCTCATCGCAGCCCAGTTCCGCCAGCAGATCGGCCTGCCGCTGCAGTTCCACACCCTCGGCGACGACGCGCATGCGCAGTGCACGTGCCAGGGCAATGATCGAGCGCGTCAAGGCCATGGCGCTGTCTCGCTCACCCAGTTCCACCACGAAACTGCGATCCACTTTCAACACGCTGATCGGCAGCTTGTGCAGGTATGACAGCGACGAGTAGCCCGTCCCGAAGTCGTCCAGCGCGATGTGGATTCCGCTCTCGTGCAATTGGCGCAGCGCGCCGATCGCAGCCGAGGAGTCGCCCATGAACACGGTCTCGGTGACTTCCAGCTCCAAGTCCGCTGCCTGCAGACCGTGGCGACCCAGGATGTCGACAACGCTCACGGGCAGAGTCGGTGCATGCAGTTGCCGAGTCGACAGGTTGACGGCGATCGACTGCAGCACCAGCCCCTGGGCGCGCCAGCTCGCAAACTGCATGGCCGCCTGCTCGATCACCCACAGTCCGACCGCGTCGATGAGGCCCGTTTCTTCCAGCAGTTCGATGAACACGGGCACCGGTACAGGGCCGCGCGTGGGATGCCGCCAACGCAGCAGCGCTTCGGCGCCGACGACGGCGCCACTGCGAATGTCGATGCGAGGCTGGTACTGCACGGCGAACTCGCCGCGCACCAAAGCGTGGCGCAGATCGGTCAGCAGCGCAGCGCGTTCGGCCACCCGCGTATCCATGGCGGCCTTGAACCACGCCGCGTTGCCACCGCCTCCCGCCTTGGCGCTGTACATCGCCATGTCGGCGCGACGCATCAGGTCCGATGAGCCCAAGCCGTGCTCCGGATAGCACGCCATGCCGATGCTGGCGCCGACCACGACCGCCCGGCCACCGAGCGGCACTGGCTGCGCCAGCTCGGCGCACAGCGTCGGCGCCAGCACATCGGCGGCCTCGCGCGGCCCGCGCAGCACCAGCACGAATTCATCACCGCCGGGGCGTGAGACCAAGGTTCCAGGCGGTACGCACTGCTGCAGACGCCGGGCGATGGCCCGTAACAGCTCATCTCCGAACTGATGGCCCATCGCATCGTTGACCTCCTTGAAGTGGTCGAGGTCGATGAACATCACAGTGAAAGGCGGGCGCATCGGCTCGACGACGCGTGCCTCGATGAACTCGTACAGACCCGCCCGGTTGGCGAGACCGGTGAGGCTGTCGAGCGTGGCGCGCTCCAGCAACCGCCGTTCGCGATCTGCACTGGCCAGGGTGACCGACACCCGATCGCACAGTTCCGCGATCTCGCGCCGCGTGTCGAGCGCCTGTACCGTCTGTGCATCGGCGCCAATCGCCAGCAGGCCGAGCAATTCGTCGCCAACTCTGGCGCAGCGTACCCACAGCTGCGCCGCGGGTCGCGGCAAGGCCCGAACCAGCCACAGCGGGGGTTCCTCGCACAGCGCATGGTCGTCACCCGGAAGCTGCGACATGCATACGACATCGGTGCGCGGCACGCTGACGATGCAAAGCGGTGCGTCCGCCGTGTGGACGTGCGCCAGCATGCGTGAGGTGCGGTCAAGCTCCACCACCGCCGCGACCGCGCCGGGCATCAGTTGCTCTAGCCGTTGCGCGACGCGCTGCAGCACCCGCGCGACGTTCAACCCGTTCAGAATCTCGTGGTCGATCGACGATTGGACATGCAGCGCTTGCACCTGCCTGCCGATGCGCTCGGCCATGTGATTGAACGACTTGGCCAGTTCACCAAACTCGTCGTCGACCTGGAGGTCCACCCGCGCGTCGAAGTCGCGCTCAGACAGCCGCCTGGTCCCTGCGATCAGGCGCTCGAGCGGCACCAAGGTGCGCCGCACCTGGATCAGCCCCAGCATGCCCACCAGCAGTACGGTCGCCACTGCGCCGAGTGCGGACAGTCGGGCCAGCGACGCCGCGTCGGGCGCTACGTCGGGTGTGGCGTCCATCGACACCAGCGTCCAGTCATCGATCCCGAAGTCCGGACGCAGGAACAGATTCCAGCTTGGGCGCGAGCCAGGGCGGCCCGCCTCCTGGCCTCTCGGATCCGACTGCTCGTCGTTCCACCCCGCACAGAATACGGGTTGCTTGAGTGCTTCGAATACGCAGATTCGCTCGCCGCTGGCATCTGCCGCCAGTTCGCTGAACAGGAATGCGGTATCGATCTGCGCGATCCAAACGAAGCCCGGCTGGTCGATCCGACGCAGCGCCATCAGCACCGGCCGGGCGCCGGTTGCATCGATGCCGGACCCGAGCAATAGCGTGGCGCCATCGCTCTGGCTGCGTGCGGCCCACGCCTCGACCCGATCGCGCCAGCGCTGTGCCAACGCAGCCCTGCTGCCGAACAGGGCGCCCTGTGCATCCAGTTGCGCAACCTCCAGCAGCACACGGCCGCGTCGGTTCGGTGAGGAGACTTCCAGGTCCAAGCCACCATTGCGAGAAGCGATGTCCAACGCCGTACGTGCCACTAGCAGGCGGTCGAGCAACCCCATACCGGCGAACTTGGTCAGTTGCACCTGTTGCCTGCGCGCCTGCGACTGGAAGTTCTCCGACAGCAGCCCATAGGTTGCCGCGCCGAACAAGAGGATCGGCGCGGCTGCCGCGAGCAGCAAGGTCCAGAAGATCCGGCGCCCTGCCCGGCTCGAAAGAAAGCCGCTCTGGATCTTCATCGCCACGCGCTCCGTGCGTCGGCCAGTGGCCGCACCGCCTGCATGGCGCAGTCAATAGTCCGAGGCCACACCGACGAAGGCGCCGTTGTTGGCCCGCACGATGTCGTCGCGGCTGTACTTGGCGGTCAACGGTGGCGAGCTGCGGCCGTCCGGTCCCATGCTGTACAAATCGAAGTCGGTGTTGATCGGCACCAGCGCATGATCCTTGCGCGCATGCCCCCGGTTGTGCGGATCGCCGAGGTTCAGGTAGCCGTAGGGATTGCCCCAGGGGTCCCGCATGCCTGCGAGCCCCGCGTCGGCCAGGCCGTTGGGATAAGCGTGCGCGTCTTGGTAGAAGTTGGTGATGATGGCTGCCATCGCCATGATGTCTTGCTTGGCCTGGTCCACCCGCAGGCGCTCGCGGTAGCTCTGGTACGACGGAACCGCGATGGCGAGCAGGACGCTCACCACCACCAACGCCACGGCCAACTCGACCAGGGTCAGCCCGCTGCTGGACCGAGCTCGGGCCGTCCGGTCGTTGTTGCCGGTTATCGTGGATCGGCTCACAAGGCCCCGCACCGTTTCGTCGAAAACTCATTCTCGGCTTCGGGGCGCGGAGCTTGAGCGTCAGCAGTTCACGTCTTGTTGCACGGTTACCTGCCGCGCCAGCGATACCGGCATTTGGGCCACCCGTGGCGACCTTCCAGTGCAGGCTTAGGCCTGACGGACCACTCGCTGCGGGAACGGAATCTCGATGTGCTGCGCGTCGAGGCAGCGCAGCACCGCCATGTTGACGTCGCTGCGCACGTTGCCTTGGCCGTTCTCGATGTCGCCGATCCAGAAAACGACGGTCAGTTCCAAGCCGTCGGGCGCAAAGCTCGATAGCTGCACCGTGCACGGCGGATCGGCCAACACGCGCGGCACCCCCTGCACAACCGCGGTCAGCCGCGGCAACAGACGATCGAGATCGGTGCCGTAGGCCACTTGCACCGTCGTGGTCAAGGCGACCTTCGGGTCGGCGAACGAACAGTTCTCGACGCGTTGCGTGATCAGCATCTCGTTGGGCACGATCGATTCGCGCCCGTTGGCCGCTCGAATGACGGTGTAGCGCGTCGTGATGTCGGTGATGCGCCCTTCGAAGTTGTCGACGCGCACCGTGTCGCCGATGCGCAGGCTGCGCTCGAACAGGATCACGAAGCCCGAGATGTAGTTGGCGGCGAGTTTCTGCAGTCCGAAGCCGATGCCCACGCCGATGGCGCCGCCGAACACCGACAAGGCCGTCAGCGGAATGCCGGCCGACGACAGCGCGATCAGCAGGCCGACCAGCGACAGCAGCGCCCGTGTGAGGTTGGCGGCGATCTTGCGCACCGACATGCTGAGACGGGTGGCCTTGAGCAGCCTGGCCTCGATCGCCGCCGACAGCCACAGCACCAGCACCAGCGCCACCAGCGCCGTCAAAGTGCCCTCGAGGATGCTGCGCAGCGAGACCTTGGTGCCGCCGACCTTCCAGTGCAGCGCTTCCATCTGGTCGAGCACCGTCGGCCACAGATCGGTGATCCACAGCACCATCGCCAACCACACCAGCCACGACAGCGTGCGCTCGATCGTGCGCACCGGCTGCGAATCGGGGAACACGACGCGCAGCACGCGCGCCATCGTGCGGACGATCGCCAGGCTGGCCAGGATGGGTATCGCCAGGCGCAGCAACGCGATCGGCATCAGCAATGCCAGGCCGGCGCGCGCGGCCATCACCAGCGCGAGCGCCAGCAGCGGAAACAGCACGCCGTCGACGCCATTGACACCGAACCAGATGCTGTCGGGCGCATGGCGCCGGGCCAGGCGCACCACCGCCCACGCCAGCAGCAGGCAGGCCGCCAACGCGCCCAATTCGAGCAGTGCGCTGGCATGCGACAGACCGGCCCAGACCTCGACCAGCGACTCACCAGCCCGCATGGCGTGAAGACAAGAAATGCAGAGCGATGATTAAGCCTGGTGCGGCCGGGCGGCGCTCAGACCTCGGCCAACACGCGCAGGTGCGTGGCCACGCTGCGCGCCAACGCACCCAGGTTGTAGCCACCTTCCAGGCACGACACGATGCGGCCCCGTGCATGGCGGTCAGCCAGATCCTTGATGCGTTGCGTGATCCATTCGTAGTCCGCTTCCACCAAGCCGAGCTGGCCGAGCTCGTCTTCGCGATGGGCGTCGAACCCCGCGGAGATGAACACCATTTCGGGCGCAAAGTCCTCGAGCCGCGGCATCCAGTTGGCTTCGATCAAGCCGCGGATCTCGGGGCCGCGCGCGTACGGCCGCACCGGCACGTTGATCATGTTGGTGCCCTTGGCCACGGTGCCGCTGCCGGGGTACAGCGGATGCTGGAAAAAACTCGCCATCAGCACACGCTCATCGCCGGCGATGATGTCTTCGGTGCCGTTACCGTGGTGCACATCGAAGTCGATGATCGCCACGCGCTTGATTCCGAGCACGTCGAGCGCATGGCGCGCACCGACCGCCACGTTGTTGTAGAAGCAAAAGCCCATGGCCGCATCGCGCGTGGCGTGGTGGCCGGGTGGCCGCACAGCACAGAACGCGGCGCGCGCCTCGCCGCGCACCACCGCCTCGGTGGCGGCCACCGCGGCGCCGGCTGCGCGCTGCACGGCACGGCGCGTGTGGGCGCAGGCGATGGTATCGGGGTCGAACGCGTGGTGGTCGCCGCTGGTCTCGAGATCCGACAGCACGGCGTCGATCTCGGCGACGTAGCGCGCCGTGTGCGCCCGGCAAAGCGCCGCGCGATCGACCAGCGGCGCATCACGAAACGTCAGCGCCATGTCGAGCCCGGTGGCGCGCAGATGATCAGCGATGGCGTCGAGGCGTTGCCCGCACTCCGGGTGGCCGCGACCCATATCGTGCAAACGACACTCGGGGTGGGTGAACACAAGCGTGGTCATTCAGAGGCCCGGACTTTTCGGTTAAGGTGCCGCGCATGGCTGACAACAACGACGTCACCCGCCAGATCGCGGCGTTGGTGGATCAGATTAGCACGATCATCGTCGGCAAGCGGCCGCAGATCGAAGACTGCGTGGCCTGCCTGCTGGCCGGCGGCCACCTGCTGATCGAAGACGTTCCTGGCGTCGGCAAGACCACGCTCGCGCACGCGCTGGCGGTGTCGCTCGGCCTGAAGTTTTCGCGCGTGCAGTTCACGGCCGACCTGATGCCTTCGGACCTGGTGGGCGTCAGCGTCTACGAGCGCAGCAAGGAGGCCTTCGTGTTCCACCACGGGCCCGTGTTCGCGCAGGTGCTGCTGGCTGACGAGATCAATCGCGCCGGCCCGAAGACCCAAAGCGCATTGCTCGAGGCGATGGAGGAGCACCAAGTGACGGTCGAGAACGAGACGCGCGCGCTGCCGCGGCCGTTCTTCGTCATCGCCACGCAGAACCCGGTCGACCAACTCGGCACCTATCCGCTGCCCGAATCGCAGCTCGACCGCTTCTTGATGTGCATCACTCTGGGCTACCCCGATCGCGCGTCCGAACGCGCGCTGCTGGCCGGCGAGGATCGCCGTGGTGCGATCGAACGGCTGCAGCCGGTGATGACGCCCGCGCTGTTGACTTCCGCGCAGGCGCTGGTGCATGCGGTGCACGCCGCAGACGCCCTGCTCGACTACCTGCAGGTGCTTATCAGTGCCACCCGCTCGGGCCAGTGGTTCGCCGAGGGCTTGAGCCCGCGTGCCGGCATCGCCTGGCTGCGCGCAGCGCGCGCGCGGGCGTTGATGGCGCGGCGCGACTACGTGGCCCCAGACGACCTGCAGGCGGTGGCCACGCAGACCATCGCGCATCGCCTGGTGCCGGTGGCCGGCGCGGGTCGCGGGCGAGTCGAACAGGTGCGCGCGATGCTGGAGTCCGTGGCCTTGCCGTGATCGCCGAACGGATTCGCACCTGGTTCGAGAACCGGCTGCCGCTCAGCGACACGCACACGCTGACCCAGGGCAACATCTACATCGTGCCCACCAAGGCGGGCTTCGCGTTCGCCTTCACGCTGGTGCTGATGCTGGTGGCCTCGATCAACTACCAGCTCAATCTGGGCTACCTGCTGACCTTCCTGCTGGCCGGCAGCGCGCTGGTGTCGATGCACCTGACCCACGGCACGCTGCGTGGGCTCACGTTGCGCGTCAAGCCGCCGGCGGCGATGTTCCTCGGCGACAGTGCCGAGGTCGAGATCGTGCTGACCAGCCCCAGCAGCGTGCGGCACGGCATCGGCCTGGCCGTGAGTCGCGCGCGCCCGCTGTCGTTCGCCTGGTGTGACGTGCCCGCGCTCGGCAGCGCCACCGCGCGTGTGCGCTTCGCCCCGGCCAAGCGTGGACTCGTGCGGGTGCCGGCCCTGATGGCCGAGACGCGCTTTCCGCTGGGCCTGTTCCGCGCCTGGACCGTGTGGCGCCCGGCTGCCCAGGTGCTGGTCTATCCGCAGCCCGAGGCGCCGGCAGCGCCGCTGCCGGCCACCCAGGCCGTGCCGGGTTCGTCGCGTGGCGCCCGTGCCGCCGAGGGTGGCGAGTTCGACGGCGTGCGCAGCTACCGCCGCGGCGATGCGATGCGCCGCGTGGTCTGGAAGAAGGCGGCCAAGACCGGCGAGTTGGTGAGCCGCGACACCAGCGAGAGCGCCAGTCGCGAGCTCTGGCTCGACTTCGACAGTGCAGGCCTGGCCAACGTGGAGGCGCGTCTGTCGCGCCTGGCTGCATGGACGCTGGCCGCCGAGCAGACCGGGCTCGCCTTCGGGCTGCGCATCCCGGGTGTCGAGTTGTCGCCTGGCTTTGGCGACAGCCAGCGTCGCGCCGCGCTCGAAGCGCTGGCTCTCTGGTAACGCGGTCCACGCATGGCTTGGCTAGAGACCTCATTGCCGCGCTGGCCCGGTTGGCGCAACCTGCCGCGCGAGGCGCGCGACACCCTGTTCCTGCTGGCAGTGATCGGCTGGACCGTGCTGCCTCATCTGGCTCGCTTGCCGTGGTGGTGCGTGGCGCTCAGCGCCTTGGTGCTGGTGTGGCGCGCCCATCTGGCGCTGGCCAACCTGCGCCTGCCTGGCCGTGCGCCGATCGCGGCGTTGCTGGTCAGCGCGGTGCTGCTGACGCTGTGGAGTGAACAGAGCCTGTTCGGCAAGGAGGCCGGCGTCACGATGCTGGTGGTGCTGATGTCGCTGAAGACGCTGGAACTGCGCGCCCGGCGCGACGCGCTGGTGGTGTTCTTCCTCGGCTTCTTCCTCGTGCTGACGCACTTTCTGTATTCGCAGTCGCTGTTCACCGCGCTGGCGATGCTGGTCTCGGTGTGGGGTCTGCTGACGGCGCTGGTGCTGGCGCACATGCCGGTGGGCAAGCCGTCGCTGCGCCAGGCCGGCATGTTGGCGGCGCGTAGCGCCCTGTTCGGCGCGCCGCTGATGGTGGCGCTGTTCGTGCTGTTTCCGCGCATCGGACCGCTGTGGGGCATGCCGCAAGACGCGATGGGCCGCACCGGCTTGTCGGGCACCTTGCGCCTGGGCGGCGTGGCCGAGGTGGCCAACGACGATTCGATCGCCTTTCGCGTGCGCTTCGAGGACGGCATGGCGCCGCTGCCGGAAAGCCTCTACTTCCGCGGCCCGGTGCTGACTCGTTTCGACGGTACCGAGTGGCGCCGCCGCGGCGGCAACGCGCCGCCGTTCGTGGTCTCGGGCGCCGGCGCACGGGTGCGCACCATCGGCCTGGGCCTGCGCTACGAAATGACGCTCGAGCCGATCCGCCTGCCGCTGTTGCCGCTGCTCGAGTTCACACCCGATGTCGGCGACGCCGCGCCGCAGATCGAAGGCTACACGCCGACGCTGCGGCCCGATCTGCAGTGGCAGACCGATCGCATCGTCACCGAGCGGGTGCGCTTCACGGCGCGGGCCTGGCCGCGCTTCGAATACGGTGCCGTGCTCGACGGCGACGAACGGGTCGAGGCGCTGTATCTGCCGCCGGGTTTCAATCCGCGCACCATCGCCTGGGCGGCCGAGTTTCGCAGGCAACAGGGGCTCCAGGGCGCCAACGCCGCCACGCTGACTGGCGCGCTGTTGGCGCATATTCGAACCGCGGGTTTCAGCTACACGCTGGTTCCGGGCACCTATGGGCGCGATGGCATCGATGAATTCTGGCTCGACCGCCGCGCGGGCTTTTGCGAGCACTTCGCCACCGCATTCGTGGTGGTGATGCGCGCGCTCGGCGTGCCAGCACGTGTGGTCACCGGCTACCAGGGTGCCGAACGCTCGCCGCTCGATGGCTATCTGGTGGTGCGGCAAAGTTATGCCCACGCGTGGGCCGAGGTGTGGTCGCCCGGCCGCGGCTGGCAGCGTGTGGATCCCACTGCCGCCGTGGCGCCCGAGCGTGTGGCACGCAGCCGCAACCTCGAGCCGCAGGCCGGCCTGATGGCCGGCGCCTTGCGCTCGGTGAGCCCCGAGTTGCTGCTGCAGCTGCGCGATGGCTGGGAGACATTGAACAATCGCTGGAATCAATGGGTGCTCAACTACTCGCGCGCTCAACAGTTCGACCTGCTGCAGCGACTGGGATTCCGATCGCCCGACTGGTACACGCTGGGCCTGATCCTGATGGGTCTGCTGGTCGCCGCGGCCCTTGCCGGCACCGCATGGGCACTGTGGGACCGCCACCGCCAGGATCCATGGCAGCGCCTGCAGTCGCAGGTGCGCGAGGTGTTGGCACCGCTGGGTGTGCGGGCTCGTCCGCACGACCCGCCGCGCCGCTTGGCGGCGATGGTGCGCGAACGGCTGGGTGACCGCAGCGACCTGCTGGCCTATGAACTCGACGCGCTGGATCGAGCGCGCTACGGTCCGCGCGCGCGCCGCAAGCCCGACCCGTCGTGGTGGCATCGCTTCTCGTTTGAGGCCGCGCGGTTGCGCCGCGTCAGCTGAAGCGCGGCCAACTCCGGCCTCATCACGGGCGGCCCTCGATAATCGGCCGATGCGACGACGTCATGCCGCAACTGCAGCATGGGTGTGGTGCGTCCCTGCGTGGGCCGCTCAGAGCGGCTCCCGTTCGCGTGTGGGGCCCGCTCAAGATAAGGCCTACGGTCATCGCGGCGACGTGGTGGCCGCCGCACGCTCGATTGCGCTGGAGCACGCGCTCGACACCGAGTGGGTCGAAGCCACTCTGGCGCAATCACGCTTCGTGATGACGGTGGCGCAGTTGATCATGCCCAGTGCCACGCCGCTGGCCCGCGACTGGAACGCCTATCGCGCACGATTCGTCGAGCCGCGCCGCATCGAGGCCGGTGTCCGCTGGTGGCATGACAACGAACCGTGGCTGCGTCTGGCCGAAGAGCGCTTCGGCGTTCCGAGCGAGATCGTGGTGGGCATCGTCGGCGTCGAAACGTTCTACGGCCGCAATACCGGTGGCTTTCGGGTGCTCGATGCGCTGGCCACCTTGTCGTTCGATTTTCCGAGCGGACGCAGCGACCGCAGCGGGTTCTTTCGCTCTGAGCTCGGCCATTTCCTGAATCTGGCGCACCGTGAGGGCTGGGACCCCACTGCCGTGATGGGTTCGTATGCAGGCGCGATGGGGTTGCCGCAGTTCATGCCGAGCAGCATGATTAACTACGCGATCGATTTCGACGAAGACGGTCGCATCGACCTCACCACCAGCAGCGCCGACGTGATCGGCAGCGTGGCGCGCTTCCTCGCCGAGCAGGGCTGGCGGCGCGAGATGCCGACGCACTACCCCGTCGAACCGCCCGCCGACATCACCGAGCGCGCGCTGCTGCTGGTGTCCGACATCGTGCCCAACTTCAGTCCGGCGCAGATGGTCGAGCGCGGTGCGCAGCTGGGTGACCCCGCCCTGCAGCACGATGGCTTGCTGGCGTTGATCCAGTTGCAGAACGCCGAGACGCCGCCCACCTACGTCGTCGGCACGCAGAACTTCTACGCGCTGACCCGCTACAACGCGTCGAGCTACTACGCGCTGGCGGTGATCGAACTCGGCCGCGCCGTGGCCGCCGCCCATTGAGGGAGGCGGCTGCGCTGGCTCACACGGGCTCGACGGTCACTTCGACCTGTGGCCGCACCGCAGTGCCGCCGCGAATCACGCCGCGCAGCGGTGCCACGTCGCCGTAGTCGCGGCCCCACGCGAGCGTCACGTGCTCGAGCGCCGGTCGCAGGTTGTTGGTGGGATCGAAATCCACCCAACCGCCGAGCGGGCACCACACCGACACCCAAGCGTGCGAAGCATCGCTGCCGACCAGCCGCAGCTGACCAGGCGGTGGCCGCGTCGACAGGTAGCCGCTGACGTAACGTGCAGCCAGGCCCAACGAGCGGCACACCGCGATCATCACGTGCGCAAAGTCCTGGCAGACGCCCCGTCGCAAACGCAGCGCCTGCACCGCGTCGGTGGCCACGTCAGTGGTGTGCGTACGGTATTCGAATTGGTCGTGCACGCGCTGCATCAGCGCGTCGACTGCATCGAGCAGCGGCCGGTTCGGCGCAAACAGGTCGCCGGCAAACTGCGCGAACACCGCTGCGCGCGGGGCGTGCGGTGAGCCGAGCGCAAACTCGCAGGCCTCGGGCATGGTGCCGCCGGCACGATAGCGCAATCGGGCGGCCACCTGTTCCCACGGCGGGCTCACCGCGCCGCCGTGCGGTGGACGCAACGCCAGCAAGGCTGCCGTGAACGACGACAGCACCTGCAGTCGATCGTGCACGCGCGCATGGCTGAAGCAATGGCGCCAATTGCCGAACACGTCGACGCTGGCGTCGATGGCGTGCGCGCCCGCGTCGGGCTCCGGCTGCACGTCGATGCGCCAGTCCGACACCGCTTGCCACGGCGTCTCGCGGGGTCGCAGGTGCGCCAGGTGGTGTGCGATCTCGACCGCCGCATCGTATTGGTAGCGCGTCAGATGGCGCACGCGCCAGGCAGCGGCCGGAACGTGCGTGGCATCGGAGGCGGCGGCCATGGCGCGCTCACTGCCACACCGCGCGGTCGCCACCGGCGACGTGCGCGAACAGGTGGTTGCCGATCGCATCGGACAAGTCGCGCACCGCGTCGACCGTGCGATGCAACGCGGCAATCAGCTCGGCCGGGCGGCCGTGGCCATCGAGCTGCGCCATCTGTTCGATCGACCAGCTCTCGGGCGTCGGCAAGGGATCGGTCACCTCGTAGGCCCATGCGCCGTCGTGGCGGGCCAGCTTGCGCAAGCGGTCGCGCAAGGTGCGCACCACCCAGGCCACCGAGCGCGTGTTGTCGGTGTCGAAGACCAGCAAGTCGAGCAGCGGCAGCATCTCGCGGCGCCCTTGAAAGCGCGCGCGGTAGGTGATCACGCTGTCGAACAGACCCAGCAGCAGGTCGAAGCCCTCGTCGCTGTCGGCCAGGCCCAGCTCGAGGCCGCGCGCCAGTGCGTGGCACAGCGTGTCCAGGCGCTCGATCTGCCGGCCCACCGACAACAGCCGCCAGCCGTCGTCGCGCACCATGCGATCGGTCTGTGCGCCGGTCACCGCGCTCAGGTGAACGGCGGTGCGTCCCAGCGCCCCCACCACGTCGGCCACCGGCGCCATGCCGCCCTCGCGCGCCGACTGCGCCAACGCCGACGCGATGTGTTGTTCGAAGTGTTCGTCCAACTCCTGGATCAGACGCCAATGGTCGGGCGACAGGCGCTCGCGCAGCGCCTGCGCGCAGGACACCAGCGCGCGCAGATTGAATCCCACGCTGGTGATGCCGGCCGCCGCTGGCAGTGCATGCGCGAGCGCGCGCTCGAACACCCGCAGCGACTGCATCGGCGTGGGCGTTCCCTCGGGCACCAAGGCATGTCGCTCCACCAGCTGGCTCAGCCATTCGCGTGCCGGCTCGGCGGCCGAGCGCAGGGTCGACAGCGCCAGCCTGACGACACCGACCACGAACTCGGCGCGCTCGGTGTAGCGCCCGAGCCAGAACAGGTTCTCCGCGGCGCGGCTGGTCACCGTGCGTTGCTGATCCTGCAGATCCGCCGCCGACAACGGCGCGCCCAACAACGACGTGCGGTCGACTTCGCCTCGCGTGATCACCCACAGATCGGCGCTCGCGCTGCCATGCTGCATCGACAGCCAAGGGTCGAGCGCGTGTTCGCGCCGCGCTGCCACGCGCGCCATGCCGCCGGGCAGCACCTGCCAACCGCCGCGGCCATCGGCCAACGCGAACACGCGCAGCACCGCCGGCCGCAAGTCGATCGAACCACCGTCCCACACCGGTGTGTGCGAGGGCAGCACGCGCGCCTGCAGCGTGAAGGCGGCCGGGTCGGCGTCGACGCGGGCGCCCAGCGCGACGCGCTCGGCCGCCTCCAAGTCGGCCGCCACCACCGGCTCGAAGCCCTGCGTCGTGGCGCTGGCTGGAAACGTGGCGGCGACCACGAACTCCGACAGCCGTGCGCGTTGCGCCTGCCACACCGAGTCTTCGCCGCACCACCAATGGGTGGACGCCGGCAACAGCAACTCTTCACCCAGCAGGCGCTCGGCAACACCGGGCCAGAACGCCGCCAGGCCCGGACTCTCGAGCACGCCACAGCCCGGCGCGTTGGCCAGCACCACTTCGCCGGCGCGCAATGCCTGCAGCAGCCCCGGCACGCCCAGCGCCGAGTCGGGCCGCAGTTCCAGCGGGTCGAGCCATTCGTCGTCGACCCGCCGCAGCACCACGTGCACCCGTTCGAGGCCCTGCATGGTCTTGAGGAAGAGCTGCCGATCGCGCACCGTGAGGTCGTTGCCTTCGACCAGCGAGATGCCCAGGTAGCGGGCGAGGAACACCTGTTCGAAGTAGGTTTCGTGCAGCGGCCCCGGCGTCAGCAGCACGATGCGGGCACGCTCTCCAAACGGGCTCAGTGCGCGCAACGCGTCGAGCAGCGCACCGAACGCGGCCGCCACCCGTTGCACATGCAGCTCGTTGAACGCCTCCGGAAACTCGCGCGCGACGACCAGGCGGTTCTCCAGCAGATAACCCAGCCCCGAAGGCGCCTGCAGCCGTTGCGACAGCACCCACCAGCGGCCCTCCGGCCCGCGCGCGATGTCGAAGGCGGCCACGTGCAGATGCACGCCGCCTCTGGGCACCACACCGTGCACCGGCCGCAAGTACTGCGGATGGGCAAACACCAGCGAGGGCGGCAGCACCGCCTCGCGCAACAGTGTCTGCGCGCCGTACACGTCGGCCAACGTGGCGTTGAGCAGGCGCGCACGTTGCGTCACGCCGCGTTCGATGGCAGCCCACTGGTCGGCGCCGATGATGAACGGCAGCAGTTGCAGCGGCCACTCGCGGCTCGCCTCGCCACTGGGCGCATGCACGTTGTAGGTGACGCCATCCTCGCGTACGCGGCGCTGCACGCGTGCCGCCCGCGCGGCCAGCTCGCCGGCCGTGTCGGCGGGCCCGTCGGCACCGAGCGCGTCGAAGAACGACTGCCAGTGCGCGGTCGGCGCCGCGCGCGGCGCGCCGCTTGCCTGCAGCGCGTCGCGCAGCTCGTCGTAGGCCCCCAACGTGCCGATGCCCGCCCAGCGCGCGCTGGGTGCGTGCGGCGCTGAAGCCGCCTCGTCGGCCGTGGGCTCGCTCATGTGGGCATCATGCCTTGGCGGTGCGCGCGCCGTGTCCCCGAATCCGAGGTGTCAAGGCCGTCGCAGATCGAGCGTGAACGGGAACTCGGCGCTGCGCTCGGCCGGCAGCTCCACACGCCTGGCCAGACCGCCCGCGGGCGTGTGGCCGAATGCAGAGTAGCGCGACAGTCGCCGGCTCTCGGCCTCGAACGCGTTGACCGGAAAGGTGTCGTAGCTGCGCCCGCCCGGATGGGCCACGTGATACTGGCAACCAGCCAACGAACGTTGCATCCAGCGGTCGACCAGATCGATGGTGAGCGGGGCGTGCACATCGATCGTCGGGTGCAGCGATGAGGGCGCAACCCAAGCGCGGTAGCGCACGCTGGCAACGAACTCGCCGACCCGGCCGGTCGGCTGCAGCGGCAACGCCCGGCCGTTGACGGTGACCACGTGGCGCGGATCGACGAGCCCGCTGGCCCGCACCTCGAGCCGCTCGAGCGTCGAGTCGACGTAGCGCACCGTGGTGCCTGCCGCACCCTCCTCGCCCATCACGTGCCAGGGCTCCAACGCATGGCGCAACACCAGGTGCGCGCCGCGGGCGTGGAGCTCGCCGACCTTGGGAAAACGAAACTCGAAGTGCGGCGCGAACCAGGCGAGATCGAAGGCGAAGCCAGCTCGGTTCATCTCCTCGATCACATCTTCGACGTCCATCCAGACGAAGCACGGCAGCAGGAAGCGGTCGTGCAGCTCGGTGCCCCAGCGGACCAGACGCTCGCGGTAGGGCTCGTTCCAGAAGCGCGCAATCAGCGCGCGCAGCAGCAACTGCTGCACGATGCTCATGCGCGCATGCGGCGGCATCTCGAAGGCGCGCAGCTCGAGCAGGCCCAGCCGCCCGGTGGCCGAATCGGGCGAATACAGCTTGTCGATGCAGAACTCGCTGCGGTGGGTGTTGCCGGTGACATCGATCAGCACGTTGCGCAGCGTGCGGTCGACCAGCCACGGCGGCATCCGTTCGCCGTGCACGCCCTTCTTGCGATCGATCTCGGCCAGCGCGATCTCGAGCTCGTAAAGCTGGTCGTTGCGCGCCTCGTCGACGCGCGGCGCCTGGCTGGTCGGCCCGATGAACAGTCCCGAGAACAGATAACTCAGCGACGGATGGTTGTGCCAGTAGGCCAACAACGAGCCCAGCATGTCGGGTCTGCGCAGGAACGGGCTGTCGGCCGGCGTCGCACCGCCGAGCACGAAATGGTTGCCGCCGCCGGTGCCGGTGTGGCGGCCGTCGAGCATGAACTTCTCGGTCGACAGGCGCGAGCGCCAAGCCGCCTCATACAGGAACTCGGTGTGCTCGACCAGCTCGCGCCAGTCGTGCGCCGGATGGATGTTGACTTCAATCACGCCAGGATCGGGCGTCACCTGCAGCAGCTTCAGGCGCGGATCGCGCGGCGGCGGATACCCTTCGAGCACGATCTTCACGCACAGGCCCGCGGCGGTGGCTTCGACCGCCGCGAGCAGCTCGAGGTAGTCCTCCAGGTGCTGCAGCGGTGGCATGAAGACATAGAGCACGCTGCTCGCCTGGCCGCTGCTTTCGGCCTTCGGGCCGTTGGCGCGGCGCGGGTCGCGCACCTCGACCACCAACGCGGTGCGGGTGATCCAGTGCGCCGATTCGAAACGTTGCGGGGAGCGCGCCGGACTCGCAGCATCGAGCGCGGCCGGACCGGCGGTCGGCCTCGCGGCGCCGCCGCGTGTCGTGCCGCCGGCAGCGGTAGCGTTGGCCGCGTCGGCCGCGCCGCCCGGCTCCGCACCAACCGAGCGCTGCAGCGCCACCGTGCCGCCCTCGGCGAAACCACCACCCATCGCATGCGGGGCGTACTGGCCCCGAATCTGCGCGGCTGCGGGCAACGCGCCGCGTGGTGCGAACGGGTCGACCTCGAGGTGGTAGGGGTAGTCGCCTTTCGAGACCCAAGGCAATGAATCGAGCGGCAGGCGCAAGCCCATCGGCGAATCGCCCGGCAACAGGTACATGCGCTCGTCACGGAAGAACCACGGCCCGGTGATCCAGTGCGGGCCGGCGAGCGCGGGGCCTTCGCTGCGCTTGAGCGGCAACGCGTAGCCGACCTCGCGATCGAGCCCCTGGTCGAACAAGCGTCGCAGCCGGACGCGCTCGAGCTCGTCGTCCAGCCGCGAGTCGAACGGATCCACGTTCACCGGCAGGCGGCGCTCGCGCCACAGGTAGTACCAGGTGTCCTCGTAACCAGGCAGCACCGTGTCGCCGGCGAGGCCCAGCTGTTTCGTCAATGCGAGGATGAATTTCTTGGCGTCGGCGCTCGTGTAGGCATGCGGCTCGCGCTCGTCGGCGAACAACGATGGGTCGCGCCAGCAGGGTTGTCCGTCGGCGCGCCAGCACACGCTCAACGCCCAGCGAGGCAACGGCTCGCCGGGGTACCACTTGCCCTGGCCGAAATGCAGGAAACCGCCGACGCCGTACTGCGCGCGAAGCCGTTGCACCAGGTCTTGCGCGAACACGCGCTTGCTGGGGCCCAGCGCATCGGTGTTCCATTCGGCACCGTCGCGGTCGTCCACCGACACGAAGGTCGGCTCGCCGCCCATCGTCAGCCGCACGTCGCCGGCCATCAGTTGTTCGTCGACGCGCTCACCCAGCGCCAACACGCTGCGCCACTGCTCATCGGTGTAGGGCTTGGTGACGCGCGGCGACTCCCAGATGCGCGAGACGCGCATCGAGTGCGCGAAGTCGACCTCGCTCGCGTCGACCGCGCCACTGATCGGCGCCGCGCTCGAAGGCTGCGGCGTGCACGCCAGCGGGATGTGACCCTCTCCGGCCAGCAGGCCCGAGGTCGGGTCCAGGCCGATCCAGCCGGCGCCCGGCAGGTAGACCTCGCACCAGGCGTGCAGGTCGGTGAAGTCCACTTCGCTGCCGCTGGGGCCATCGAGCGCTTTCACGTCGGGCTTGAGCTGCACCAGATAACCCGAGACGAAACGTGCCGCGATGCCGAGGTGCCGCAGTGTCTGCACCAGCAGCCAGCCGCTATCGCGACACGAACCGGCCCGCAGTTGCAGCGTCTGCTCGGGAGTCTGCACCCCGGGCTCCATGCGAATCAGGTAGCGGATGTCGCGCTGCAGGCGTTGGTTGATCGCGACCAGGAAATCGATCGTGCGCTGTTCGGTGCGATCCACCGAGGCGATGAACTGCTTGAAGCCTGCGCTCGCCGGCAGTTTCACCAGGTAGGGCGCCAACTCCTCGCGCAACGCATCGTCGTAAGCGAACGGAAACTGCTGTGCGCTGGCTTCGAGAAAGAAGTCGAACGGGTTGTAGACCGCCATCTCGGCCACCAGGTCGACGGTGACCTTGAACTCCGGGGTCGGATCGGGAAAGACCAGCCGCGCCAGGTAGTTGGCGAACGGATCCTGCTGCCAGTTGACGAAGTGACCCGCCGGTTCGACGCGCAGCGAGTAGCTGAGGATCGGCGTGCGGCAGTGCGGCGCCGGGCGCAAGCGCACGACCTGCGGTGACAACCCGACGCGTCTGTCGTACTTGTAGTGCGTGACGTGACTCAGCGCGACATGAATGCTCATCTGTGCACCCTTGGCGCTTCGCGCCGCCCGGCCCGCAGAGGGGCCAGGCCTTCGCCAGGCGCAGCCCGTCCGCAGGGACGGTGTGCGTCCGGGCTCAGTCCCTCCGAGGGGGAACTCGCGCCTTCCGGTGGCGGTGCGGCGCTCATGCCGGCACCAGGAAGTCGCGGCTGATACCCGCTCCGATGTCGTTGACCCGGTCCAGAAAATGGGTCAGGTACGCATGCATCCCGGTGGCAAGGATCTCGTCGATGCGGCCGAACTCGAGGTCCGAGCGCAGGCGGCCGGCGCGGCGTTGCGTGTCTGCGCTCTGCTGATTGGCCACCAGCCGCAGGTTGTCGACCACGCCGTTCATGCAGCTGGCGAGCGAGCGCGGCATGTCGGGCCGCAGGATCAGCAGTTCGGCCACCTTCTCGGGAACGATCACGTTGCGATAGACCTTGCGATAGATCTCGAAGCCCGAGACCGATCGCAGGATGGCCGACCAGTGGTAGAAGTCGACCTCGGGCGCCTCGTTGGTCTGCTCGCGGCCGAAGTAGTCTCCGGCCAGCGCGTGGAACTTCACGTCGAGCAGTCGCGCGGTGTTGTCGGCACGCTCCAGGAACGTGCCGATGCGGATGAAGTGCAGCGATTCGTCCTGCAGCATCGTGCCCACGGTGACGCCGCGCGACAGGTGCGAGCGGAACTTGACCCACTCGAACACCGCACTCGGGTCGCGCTCGAAGTTCAGTTGGCGCAGCATGCGGTTGAATTCGAGCCACGTCTGGTTGGTGGTCTCCCACAGCTCGGTGGTGATGCTGCCGCGCACCGCGCGCGCGTTCTCGCGCGCCGCGCGCAGGCACGACACGATGCTCGACGCATGCGTCTCGTCGTGCACCATGAAATCCATCACGTGCCGCGCGTCGATCTTGCCGTGGCGCTGCTGGTAGGCGCCCGTCAGCTCGCTGATGCCCAACATGCCGCGCCAGCCTTGCTCGGCACGATCGGCCGATTGCGGCAACAACGACGTCTGGTAGTTGATGTCGAGCATGCGCGCGGTGTTCTCGGCGCGCTCCATGTAGCGGGCCATCCAAAAGAGGTGGTCGGCCGTTCTGGACAACATGTCAGCCTCCGCCGAGCCGCCTCGAGGAGGCTGAAACCCCCTCGGGGGGCAGTGAACGAAGTGAGCGTGAGGGCCCCATGTCACACCTCCAAGACCCAGGTGTCTTTGGTGCCGCCGCCCTGCGACGAATTGACCACCAGCGAGCCCTCCTTCAACGCCACGCGGGTCAGGCCACCGGGCACCATCTGCACGGTCTTGCCCGACAGCACGAAGGGCCGCAGGTCGATGTGGCGCGGCGCAATGCCCGACTCGACGTAGGTCGGGCAAGTCGACAGTGCCAGCGTCGGCTGCGCGATGTAGTTGGCCGGATTGGCGACCAGCTGCGCGCGAAACGCCTCGACCTCGACCCGGGTGGCGGCGGGCCCGACCAACATGCCGTAGCCACCGGCGCCGTGCACCTCCTTGACCACCAGATCGGGCAGATGCCCGAGCACGTACCTCAAGTCCTTGTCATCGCGGCACAGGTAGGTGGGCACGTTCTGCAGCAACGGCTTCTCAGCGAGGTAGAACTCGATCATCTTCGGCACGTACGGATAGATCGACTTGTCGTCGGCCACGCCGGTGCCAATGGCGTTGGCCAGCGTGATGTTGCCGTGGCGATAGACATCCAGCAGCCCGGCGCAGCCGAGCGTCGAGTGCGGCCGGAACGCCTGCGGATCGAGGAAGTCGTCGTCGACGCGGCGGTAGATCACGTCCACTCGGTGGGGACCTTGGGTGGTGCGCATGTAGACGAAGCCGTCCTTGACGAACAGGTCCTTGCCCTCGACCAGCTCCACGCCCATTTGCTGCGCCAGGAACGCGTGCTCGAAGTAGGCGCTGTTGTACATGCCGGGCGTCAGCACCACGACGCTCGGTTCGTTGACGCCCGCCGGTGCCACCGCGCGCAGCGATTCGAGCAGCAGGTCGGGGTAGTGCGCCACCGGCGCCACGCGGTGCAAGGTGAACAGCTCGGGGAACAACCGCATCGTCATCTTGCGGTTCTCGAGCATGTAGCTGACGCCGCTGGGTACGCGCAGGTTGTCTTCCAGCACGTAGTAGGTGCCGCTGCCATCGGGGTTGGCGGCGCGCACGATGTCGATGCCCGCGATGTGCGAGTACACGCCGCCTGGCACGTCGACACCCACCATCTCGGGCCTGAACTGCGCGTTCTTCAGCACCTGCTCTTGCGGCACGACGCCGGCACGCACGATCTCCTGCCGATGGTAGACGTCGTGCACGAAGCGGTTGAGCGCATGGACGCGCTGGCGCAGGCCCGCCTCGAGCTGCTGCCACTCGTGCTTGGGGATGATTCGTGGGATCACGTCGAACGGAATCAGCCGTTCGGTGCCGGCACCGTCTTCGTCCTTGGTGCCGTAGACGGCGAACGTGATGCCGACGCGGCGAAACACCAATTCGGCCTCGTCGCGGCGGGCCCGCATCGACGCCACGGGCTGCTCGTCCAGCCAGCGGCGGAAAACCTTGTAGTGCGGCCGCACACCAGAGGCGCTGTTCATCTCGTCGAAGCTCGCCTTCATGGACGCTTTTCTCCTGCATCGATCGACGAAGCAACTTCCGCACCCAACGCCGCGTCGCTCCAGTGCCAGTAGCGCCGCCGTGCGTTGCGGGCGCACTGGAATGAGCCATCGCTCCAGCTCCACGCACCGCAACGGTCGCTGCGCACCACCATGATGCCGCGCGACTGGTAGCGCGCCAACACCTCAGGTGCCGGATGCCCGAAGCGGCTGCGGTAGCCCGCCTGCACCATGGCCACCTGCGGTTGCACCGCGTCGAGAAAGCCTTCGCTGGACGAGGTCCGGCTGCCATGGTGCGGCACCAGCGGCAGCGTACTGCGCAATTGCTCCTTCAGCCGGGCCACCAGCGCGGTTTCCTGCGGTGTCTCGATATCGCCGGTCAACAGCACGCTGCGCCCCGTGGCGTCGCGAACCTGCAGCACGCACGACACCGCGTTGGGCTTGGTTGCCCGGCCATGGTCGTCGGCCGTGGGGTGCAGCACGGCGAACGACACGCCGTCCCATTGCCATTGCTGGCCGGCGTCGCAGCGTACATGGTCGCGAGCCAGGGCGAGCAATGGATGGTCGTGCGCCAACGAGCTGCTCCAGCGTTCGATCGGCAGCGCTGAGTGCAGCGAGGCGGCGCCGCCGACGTGGTCGCTGTCGCGGTGGCTCAGCATCAGCAGGTCCACCTGGCGCTCGCCACGTGCTCGCAGCAGCGGCACGATGATGCGCTGGCCGGCGTCGGCGTCGCGGGAGTAGGCCGGACCGCTGTCGTAGATCAGCAGCTTGGAGCGCGTGCGCACCAGCACCGCGGTGCCCTGCCCGATATCGAGCACCGTGAGCTCGAACTGGCCCGGCAGCGGCCGCGCCACGGCCGGCCACAACAACGGCAGCGCCAACGGCAGCGCGAGAATGCGCAAGCGCCATGGCAGCGGCAACAAGCCCAACAGCGCGGCAGCCAGGCCCGCGGCGACCGCCCAAGCGGGCGCAGCCGGCACGCTCCACACGGCGGCCGGCCACGACGTCAGCCACTGCAGCACCGTGACCAGCACGGCCGTCGCCGCGGCGGCCCAGTGCCACAGCCAGGGCAGCACCACGCCGGCCAGGGCCAGCGGCGTCACCACCAGCGTGATCCACGGAATGGCGATCAGGTTGGCGACGAATCCGACCACCGAGACCTGCTGGAACAGGGCCAGCGACAGCGGGGCCAAGCCCAATGTGGCGACGGCCTGCGTGCGCAACAACGCGCGCAGGTGCGCCATCGCACCGGGCGTGGCGAGGCGCTGCTGCAGCGGGTCGCTGGCCATCAGCAGGCCGACGGCGGCAAACGACAACCAGAAGCCCGCCTGTAGCAGCGCCCAGGGATCGAACACCGTCACGATCGCCGCAGTGGCGATCAACACCAGCGGCCATGGCCAACGCGCCCCCGCTGCGCGCAGCGCCACGGCGGCGGCCAGCATCAGCAACGTGCGCTGCGCGGGCACGCCGAAACCAGCCAGCAACGCATAGAGCGTGGCCACCAGCAGCCCGCCCAGCCGGCCTGCCTGCGGCGACGGCAGCCAGCGGCAGGCGCGCGCGCTGCGCCGCCACAACCAGGCCGCGCAGCCACCGGCAAGCCAGGCGAACATCGTGATGTGCAGCCCGCTGATGCTCATCAGGTGGGCAACGCCGGAGTTGCGGAACAGGTCCCAGTCGCTGCGCGCGATGGTTTTGGGCAAAAGAACGCTTCCGCGGGCATTGAAGGCTTCCCGAGATTTGCCCGTCAATGAGCGCTTCCCGACT
>Ga0326726_10000128_pt1 | contig 71345 bp, 66 predicted proteins | sample MHFenrmetagenome_2_FD_207603 | JGI IMG/M metagenome (GOLD analysis project Ga0326726, IMG submission 207603) | Lab enriched peat soil microbial communities from Michigan Hollow, Ithaca, NY, United States - MHF15MN | ecosystem: Environmental > Terrestrial > Soil > Wetlands > Peat | place: USA... | reverse complement strand
CCGCTCGTGCCCGAAACCGGCATGATCGACTTCAACGACGTCGAAGACCTCGAACGCAAGGTTTCCAGCCGCACGGCGGCGGTTTTCGTGGAGTTCGTGCAGGGCGAGGGAGGCATCCACAAGGTGAGCGAAGCGTTCATCGCGAGGCTGAAGGAGCTGGCAGCGGAGCACGATTTCCTCATCGTGGCCGATGACATTCAGGCCGGATGCGGACGTACGGGCACGTTCTTCAGCTACATGCCGTACGACGTGCAGCCCGACCTCGTCTGTGCGGCCAAGCCGCTCGGCGGCGGACTGCCGCTCGGCGCGATCATCGGCTCGGAGAAGGTCGCCGACGTCTTCACCCCCGGCAGCCACGGCACCACCTTCGGCGGCAACCCGGTTGCCTGCGCGGCGGGGCTCGCCATGATCGAGGCGATCCAGGCGGACGGGCTGATGCAGAACGCGCTTGAAACCGGCGCGATGATGCGGGCGGCTTTCGAAAAGATGAGCGAAAAGTACGCGCAGATTCTCGAAATCCGTCAGTACGGCCTCATGATCGGCGTCACGGTGCATCGCGAAGCGAAGTACTACGTCGAAGAGGCGATGAAAAGAAACGTGCTGGTCAACGCCACCAGCAACAACGTCATCCGCCTGCTTCCGCCGCTCTCGATCAGCAAGGATGAGGCGCAACTCTGTCTCGATACGCTCGATGAAATCTTCAGCGAAGAAAAGCTCCCGGAAGCCTGAGCCAGCGGCCAAGCAGCCGCCAGCCGTAGCGAAACCGGAGCCAGCCACCATGCCGCTCGGCGCGATGAACTACCTCTTCATCGCGCTCGGCGCAGCCGTCCTCGCCCTGAGCTACGCCGTGATGTACATTGAAAAGTCAGTTGACGGCCTCTTCGCCCTCGACATAGCGCCGTTTACGCTGGTAGGCGCATACGCCTGGATTCTCTTCGCGATTTTCTACCGGCCAAAAAAGAAATAAAGCCGATCACTTCTCTCCTCAAATAACGAGCATTCGTCATCGCGAGTCCCGACCTGTCGGAACGTGGCGATCCATTCTTCTGTGATGTGCCTTGACCGAACTCTATGTGGATTGCCACGTCGCTGCGCTACATTCCATGAACATGTGTCAGTTTATCGCCATTTTACTTCATTTAATACCATTGAATAACCATCGTTGCTCTTTTGTAAGAGGACGGCCACAAGAGCCCTCCCTACAGTTATGAACAACAGATTTTGCCAAAGAGAATCATGTTCAAGGTTCATGTGCGGTATCAGGCCGGATACGGGTGGCTCGAAATGACAGGGGATTCTGGACTTCTTCCCGTTTTGACGCGACAAATCCTCCGCTGATTTGCTTGCTTTTCGGTACATATTTTTTACATTCATGTAAATGTGTTGGCTGTAGATCAAGGTAGTATCACCTTTCCCCCACGGCAAATGCCTCATGATAGCACCATCATACGGATTACGAACCTCGAATGCTGGACTAAAAAGCCACGACGACTGGGCGCACACTGGGACAGCAGTCTTGAACATTTACGTATATCCGAAGGAGATGACGTAATTGGAGCAAAAAAAGTTTGAAGAAAAGGTAACATCAATTCGATGATTTGTAATAACTACAACAATCCAAGAATAATACGCTACTTTTCTGCACGCACAAGCACCATATGGAACGTATGGTGCAATAGTGGAACGCAAATAAAAAGTTATGCAATCTAACAACACAATAATAAGCGGGTATTTTAATTTATGCAGATAGAGAAGATATTAAATTATGAATACTTAAAATCAATTACTAGAGACTTGGGCGAATTGATTAATATTGTTACCTGGTTAGAAGAACATAAACTCTTAGATAATGATTGCAAGCTATACTATAATTCAAATGGAGCGCTACCCAACACTTTATTTAAAAAGGCAGAGCGTTGTATTAGAGAAAATAGACATCAGATTTCTCAATATCGAGCTCCGCAGTCTATCAATTATATTATTAAATTGATAGAGCATGATCAAAAAATCAGAAATCAAGCCTTTTCTATAATTGATGATATTCTGAAAGAACAATTCAAAATAATAAACTGCCAAAAAGATATAAAATCCTTAGAAAACTCAACGACTAAAGAAATTTTTTATCTTGAGAAAGAAGACAACAAATACATAATATTATATTTTTCAATTTTAGGCAAAATACATTTACCTGAAAATATTCCTATAGATTGCGTTAAGACCCAACTTTTAGGAGAAGAGGTATTTTCTGCAATACTAGGCGAAGAAAAAGTTGCACTTTCAGTTTATCCAACGCTAAGAGACTTAAATAACTCTTCAAAAATTAAAAATAATTTAGTCATCCAGAAATTTCTCAACAATTATAACTCTTTAGAAACAATAATCAAACATAAAGTTACCAGAGAAAAAGGCGTTGAAATATATGGAAAAATATTAGCAGATATTCAAAAAACTGCGTATGGAATATACAAGATGTCCAAAGACATTAATTTTAGAAATAGATCTTTAGAGTCACTGAATGATTATAAAGATTATGTTTATTTATCAGATTCCAACTCTTTTTACATATGGATGACTAAGAATAGTTGGATTTCAAGGAAACTAAACCCATCTAATTATAATAATAGAGAAGTTCATAATAATGAGATAGACTTAAATTATGAGTTTTTAAAACTTGCTAAAAGGTCAGAGATGAGAATCACTAACGGTGGCTGCATTTCTCAGCTCGATTTACTGCCAAGAAATATGCTGATCTCACAATACGGTAGTTTTAACTATAAATTATGTGATTTTGAATTTGTAAGTTATAGTGATCCTGCTTATGATTTAGGTATGGCCATATACTGTATTTGGATTCAATCAATTCGGGATGAATATGTTGATGAGACAAAAAAACTCATAGAATTATTTCTTAGTTCTTATATTGAAAATTTCAAAATAATTAAAAATGAATTTAATTTATCTATAGACATAAATGAATTCTATGCTGACGCTTTTAAATATGGCGGATTTCTTTTATATGGCGTAACCCAATCTGACTATAGAAACAGATATGAAAAATACTTAGACCTTGCAAAAACAATTTCACTTTGCTATATTACAGATAAATTCACAATATAGATATGGAAAATAAAGATACTTGGACAAATGACACAGAAGCTCTACTAGACCAATGGATTAAAAGAGCCAGAGAGTGTCAACATTCTCATCATGAAGCCGGGAAAGCTTTTAAACGAATAAATTATTATTTCTCAGTTCCGGTGATAGTTATTAGTACAAGTCTAGGCGGAATTGCCTTGATGTTATTAGGGAATAAAGTAAGTCAACTTACAATACTTTTATTTGGTATTGGAGGGCTTGTAACTGCTTTGTTGTCAGCCATTCAAACTCATTTCAATTTTTCTGAAAAAGGAGAAAAACATTCAAGTGTTGGAGCTCGCTATGGCTATGTACGGAGGGAAATGGAGCAAATTAAAGCTTTGCCTAAAGAAGCGAGAGGAAATGCTAAGCTGATAATGGATTCTGTAAGAGAAAGATTAGATGGGCTAGGTTCTGAAGGCCCTGTAGTTAGTAGAAGAATATTTAATAAAAGTAATAAGATTCTAAAAAATAAAGATCAAGGCCAATAAAAGCTTGCATACAACACAGGCTCATACTCCTCTGGAATCAAAGTGGTTAGGTGCGCTTCGCTCTCGCTTGCAAGTTTTGTGTTCCGAGAGCCCGTACGACACCATATCAGCAACCGTCAGCGGCAAGCGCATAAAACACTAATAAAATATAAAATCTTTCAAATAAAAGCAAAAAAGAAATAATTTCGACATAAGCAAGAGCCGTGTAATCTGAAATTCAGTTTTTAAGCCATGAAAAACATCGACAAACAAAGCATAGAGAACGCTTATCGCTTATTCGACACAGGCGATATTGAGAAAATTGAAATCGGAACCACGAAAGGCTTACAGCAAATACATCGTTACCTATTCGACAAACTATTTGATTTTGCTGGTGAAATACGCACCAAAAACATATCAAAAGGCAATTTCAGATTTGCAAACTCATTGTATCTGAAAGAGATTCTTGTAAAAATCGAACAAATGCCTGAAAACTCTTTTGAAGACATCATTGCCAAATATGTAGAAATGAATATCGCTCATCCATTCATGGAAGGAAATGGCAGGACGATGCGTATTTGGTTGGATATGATCTTAAAAGCCAGATTAAAAAAAGTGGTAAACTGGCAATCTGTCGATAAAGACTTATACTTGCAGGCAATGGAAAGAAGTCCCGTCAATGATTTGGAAATCAGAACATTGCTTCAGGCAAATTTAACAAGTGAAGTCGATAATCGAGAAATCATTCTTAAAGGAATAGAACAATCCTATTATTACGAAGGATATAAGAAAGAAGATGATGAATAAATGTCTGTCAAGATTTTGGGATGTAGTAATCAAGACAAATAGACGGACATTTCGTTATTGATTACAAGAATGTTCGACTTTACGCATCTGTGATGCAAAAGCCTTGCCATATTCGTCCCATTTGTAGAGCAAGTCAGGGTCAAAATCAGCTCCATTTGGCCATGCGATTGTTCCCACTTCATCATCAACCATCACCTGTCTGAAAAAATCAGCATCTCGAAGCGGTTCATAAAGTTCACCATATAAAACGGGTTCCAGATCGATTTCCTTTACCGTACCATTATCGAAATGTACGCGCAATGAATAATTGCCGAGTACATCCACAGAAATGATCTTTATAAATTCATGTTTCATCGTACGTAATCGTATTGAATTAACGAAGCGGCGCTATTTTTACCGGTGCCTTGCCATCCTGTAACAAATCCCAGTCGGTCAAAAGTTCAAACTGATGTATCTCTGCCCAGGCCATGACAAGTCGGCGCTGCCTTTCAGGTAATGTACCTTCTATCATCGCAACCGGATCAATTGAGAATACTGCTTGTGAACCCTGGTAATAAGCATGGAAATGAGGTGTATGATGAGGCGCATCTAACTCGGCATACATCCTTATCAGTATTCCAAAAAATCGTGATAGTTCAGGCATTGTTTCAAGAAATTGAACAAGAAACAGTTAAAGGTGGATCGCCGCGTCCCGACAAGTCGGGACGCGCGATGATATTGTTAGTAAACTGCCTCACCATCCCCGCCCCTCACGCCGACGGCATGAAATACTCCTTCATTCTGCCGTAAATCTCGCGCTTTTCGATCAATCCTGCAATCATGCCGAGCACTGAGGCTGCGCCGGAGGCGAAGAAGATTGGGCGGGCGGAGATGTTGTTGGTGTAGTAGATCGCCGGGATGCCGTGCTCTTTGGTGAAGCTGTCGAGCGAGGTGGTGCCGATCACGAGGTCGGGCTTGTGCTCCAGCACGGCCTGCATGTCCTCTTCGAGATATTTGCGGTAGCGCACCTCCGTGCCGAGCATCGTCAGCAGGTGATGATCCTCCTCGCCGAGCGCGGTGCGGGCGATGGAGGTCGAGGCGTAGGGCACGTCGAGGCCCGCTTCGAGCAACAGGCGCACCAGCGGCAACTCGTTGCCCTCGTAGCCCGCGACGATTACCGAGCCGTGCATCCGGCTCTCGAATCCCGCCATCACCTGCCGCGCCTTCTGGCGCTCCTCGTCGGCCACCTGCTTCACCGTCGCCGGATCGAGTTCGAGCGCCTCGCCGACGCGCTCGATCCACTGACCCGTGGCGTTCGCGCCGATGGGGTTGCCGCCCACGATCTTCACGCCCGCCGACTCGAAAAGCGCCGCCGTCCGCTCGTAGAATGGATGCAGCACCGCGCAGGCCGAGGCGCGTCCCGCCTGCACGTAGTCGTCGAGATCAGCGCCGGGCAGCGTGATGACCGACTCGACGCCGATCTTCTGCAAAACGCCGCCGATCATCATCGCATCGACCGGAAAGATTTCGCCAAGCACCACGAGCGTCTTGCCCTTTTTCGGCTCGCCGAACGCGCCGAACCGCTTCACGAGCGACGAAACCGCCACATCCTTCGCCTCCGGGTGCGTCCGAATCTGGAACGCCGGAAGCCGCACAAGCAGCACCTCGGCGTTGCCGACGCGCTTCGGCAGTAGCTCTTCGGCGATACCGGCAGTCTCGGCGACGCAGGTGCTCACCACCGGAATGAAGCGTACCGCCGGGTCTTCGGCGATCTTTTCGATGGCGCGGCGCAGGTCGTCGATCATCGTGCCGCCGGAAATCTGCACGTTCATCAGCTCCGGCGAAACGACCGAGCGACGAGCGGCGTAGAAGTGCGACACGAAGGTGAGTCCATAAAGGCACCCCTGGTCAGCCGCCATGCAGACCTGCGCGCCGTCGATGCGCATGAGCACGCGCAAACCGCCGAACGCGGGGCACATCGATTGCGGATGCAGTTTGTTACAAGCCTTGTTCTCCATACAAAACGACATTTTTTGGTGCTTGCTGAATATATCCGTTGCGAGCTACTTCCTTCGGCATCGACTTCATGCTGTCGAGCGCCGCGGGCCGCGTCTCGAAATCGCCGGTGACGAGCCGGTAATAGCGCACGCCGCCGGATTTTACCGGCCAGATCATGATCCGGCGTCCCGGCTCCGAAAGCCGCGCCATCTCCTGCTCTGCGACCTTTCGGGTATTGAAGGTCGCGACGACCACCGTGAAGCGCCCTTTCCCAAGAATGAGCGAATCCGGCGATGCGGGCGCAACTTCCGGCGCTTCGGACGGCGGTGGAGCGTTCGACGCCACGGAGACCGGAGCGCTCGTTTCGGCAACGCTCTCCGCTTTTGGCAGCTCGAATCCGCCCGGCGCGAACTGCCGGAAGAGGAACCATCCGCAAGCGAGCATCGCGATGATAGCGGCGACGAGCGCCACCTTTTTCATTCCGCCCGAATCTGCCCGGCTTTGCAGAGCTTCTTTACTTTCCGCCGCCCGCTCGGGAATGACGATCTCCTTCAAGTCGCCGTAACCGATGTTGAGCAGTGTTTTGAGCGAGGCTTCCGGCTGGAAACGCAACGCGCCGGAGACCAGCGTGAACGAGCCGAAGCCGCGAAGTTCCAACCGTCCAGGCTCCTTTTTCACCGTCGCGAACATCTCGCCAAGCGCTTTGGCGAACCGCCGCGCCTCGCTCGCCTCCATGCCGAGCCGGAGAGTCGCGATGCGCTCGGCGTCGCCCGTCCGATCTTTCCGCGCCTCGAAGGCCACACGGTCGCCCGGCGGCTGATAGCGTGTGCCCGAAGCGGTCGTCTGCCTCGTAGCCTGTTCATGCACGACCGAAAAGAGGCCCAACCCGTCAACCGTCAGGCGCTTGCGGTCGAGCAGCTCCGCCGTCATGCCTCCGGCAAAACGGTCAAGCTGCCGCTGCGCCTCGTCGGGCGCGATGCCGAGAAGCAGGGCGAGAATATCGGATGCGGTATCAGCGGCCATTGCGTTTCCCCCGAAATGCAGAGTTGACCAAGCGTGAACTTCCAGCTCGAATATAACATATCGGAATCAAAGGCGCTTGTTCGCGCGGAAAGGGATTGCGAGCGGAAAACCGTATTTTGCCGAAAAACTGTGACCCTATGATCGAAACCGCGCAAAGCGTTGGCGAGCTGACCCGCGCCATCAAAAACGAGCTGGAGAGCCTTTTCCCCTATGTGCGGGTGAAGGGCGAAGTGTCGAACTGCAAAATCCACAGTTCCGGCCACGTCTATCTGACGCTCAAGGACAGCGAGGCGCAGATTCCGGCGGTGATCTGGAAAAGCGTGCGCGCCCGCTTCCCGCTGGAGCTGCGAGACGGCCTCGAAGTGGTCGCCGAGGGGCGGCTGGAGGTCTATCCGCCCGCCGGACGCTACCAGCTCATCTGCACGGCGCTCTTCGAGAGCGGCCAGGGCGAGCAGCGGCTCGCGCTCGAACGGCTCATCGCCAAGCTCGCCAAAGCGGGATGGTTCGACGCCGGGCGCAAAAAGCCGATCCCGCGCATCCCGCGCCGCATCGGCATGATCACCTCTCCCACCGGCGCGGTGATTCGCGACATGAGCGACGTCTTCGCGCGGCGCTTTCCGGCGGCGGAGCTGCTGCTCTACCCGGTGCAGGTGCAGGGCGAGCGGGCCGTCGAATCGATCGTGCGGGCGCTCGACTACTTCAACGACCCCGCCGATCCGAAGCACAGAGCCGACGTGCTCATCGTGGCGAGAGGCGGCGGCTCGTCGGAAGACCTGCAAGCCTTCAACGACGAAGCGGTGGCCGAAGCGATCTACCGCTCGAAAATCCCGGTCATCAGCGCCATCGGCCACGAAACTGACCTCTCGGTGGCCGACATGGTGGCCGACCTCCGCGCGGGCACCCCCTCAATCGCCGCCGAACGCGCCGCGCCCGACCGCGAGGAATTATTGCGAATGATCGACAGCCTCGTCAACCGGCAATCGATTTTGATGGAGGGCATGATTTCGGGAGCACAGCTCCAGCTCGACTCCATCACCAACAGCTACGCCTTCAACCGCCCGGTGCAGATGCTCGCCCAGTTCGAAGAGCGGCTTGCACTGACGCAAAAAGAGATGTCGCGGGCCATGAATGACAAGCTGCGAGACCGCGAGCACCAACTCGGAGCCGCCGCCGACCGCCTCGCGATGCTCGACACGCAGAGAGTGTTGAAACGAGGTTTTGCGCTGGTGACGCAGGATGACCGATACGTCACCTCAGCCGCCGAGCTTCAGGCAGGCGCGAAGATCGGCGTGACGTTCCACGACGGACGCCGGGAGGCGAGGGTTGGGGGGTAGACACAAAATTGATCATGCCCGGCTCAACTGTTCTGCGATGTACTCAGCCCGTTCATCGAGAAGCACAAGTTGCTCCGGCTTTGGTACGACACCGTGATTGTGCTGGCGAATATTGGCTGGAAAATTATAAACAAGCGCCTCGACAATTGACCTGCGATTTTCGATCTTGCCGCCGGAATGATAGAAATGATCTCTCGTGACCAGATTGAAACGGTTCCAATAACGTTCAATCATCTCGTTTTTCCTGTAATCGTTATGATGCCAGGTCGATAAGATGAATTTGGCTTTTGTTGCTGAAAGCAGCTCAAAAAGGCGTTCTTCATCTTCATCCGTCCAGCCGTTGTAATAATCGACATACCGTCCAGCGTATGGAGGATCGCAGTATATAATATCATCTTCTTCGGCTTCCAGAATCAACGATTCAAAAGAGGATACCCTGAACTCCCATTCCGGCTGAATCAGACGCGCAACATCATGCACCTGATTGACGATTTTTGTCACATAAGCTTGGGCAAAACGCTCAGGTTTTTTGCAAAAAGGAATATTCCATTCTCCCTTTTTGTTGAAACGCATCATCCCATTGAATCCGGCACGCGAAAGGAAGAGAAAATCGAGAGGATCATGCAAACGATTGAACCGTTGCTTTACGATAGTAAAATAATCATACCCATCGTTATCCGCTTGACGCAACGACTGACCCTCGGATTCAAGATACGAACGAACTTGCGCCGGACGTATGTTTCCTTGCTGAATCTGTTTATAGAAATTGATGATATGCGGATTGGTATCGCCAAGCAATGCACGTTTGAATCCAGAGTTGAATGCAACAACACCTGTTCCAAGAAAAGGCTCTATCCAGCGACCACTTACTGACGGAACAAGCGTTTGAATCCAGGGAACGAGCTTCGTCTTAATCCCTTGACTTTTGATCGGCGGTGTAATAACCCTCATCACTCAGCCCTTCTTTTTCTTTTTTTCGCCACCGGAACGATAAGATTTCGGTCACCGCTTTTGAACTCGATAAAATCTTCAAGCCGCTTTATCGTGATCGTCTCTCCACTACGCCTCATCGTCGTAATTCCGTAGTTCATCCAGTACTCATCAAACCAATCTTCGCCGAGTCTGGCAAAAATTCCGTTGCCCTTCAGAATATCATCGATAGCCGTAATTGAGCCAATGTTCGCTGTATTACCCGATCCTTGACGATCGCTTGCCAACTGCCATTTCTCGCACACAAAAAACTGAAAATCCTTAATAACTGAAGTTATAGAGCGTAAACTCTCAACAGTTGTCACTTTTCTCTGGTGATTTTGCGAAATACTATCATACTCATCATCGAGTTCTTTTACGCAGATAATTTCAGTTTCATCAACATCTACAGCATCGGCCCTGCTGTAGATTATACCCAGACAAAAATGCCCCGAATATTCGTCATATGGAAACTGAATATTTTTGGATGAAGTACGATTCTTAAAATATGCGCCATGACTTCCGAGAGTAAATCCATTCACGTGTCCATCGCACTCCGGGTCACGATATGTTGTCTTCAGGTCAACCGCAAACTTTATTTTTTGGTTTGCAACATTGACGAAACTGAGATCAGGATACCAGTTCTGGTGTTCGGCAAGAACAATCGAATATCCTTGCTCTGTAGCAAACCGGAGAATTTGTGGAAAGAGATGTATTTCAAGAATTTTTGACACGATCTTGGTATCCGAACTGATCGTGTAAATATTTCGGTAAATATCGATAAAACCTTTGACCGTCCACTCACCATTTTCAGCGCTCACATGCGAGCGCAGGCTTTGGACAAATGCCTGAAGCTCTTGCGAAAATGCGGCTTTCGCTTCCAAATATTCAGTTTCTTTCAGCATAGGGGTTTTTGTCATTCGCAATATAATACATGCCTCATCTTAAATTCCATACCGCGCCCTGTACAACCTCCTCACCTCTTCGAGTTCCTCCTCGGTGTTTACGCCTGGCGTGTCCGTTGTGGTTTCGATGCAGCGGATTCGGTAGCCGTTTTCGAGGAGGCGGAGTTGTTCGAGGGATTCGGCGCGTTCGAGCATCGAGGGGGAGAGCGCGACAAAGGCTTTGAGCACGTCGGCGCGGAAGGCGTAGAGGCCGATGTGGCGGTAGTATTTCGTTTCCGGTACCATTTCGCGGCGGTAGGGAATCGGGCAGCGCGAGAAGTAGAGCGCATTGCCTTGGGTGTCGAGCACGGCTTTGACCACGTGCGGATCGTCGATGATGTGCCGTTCGTCCGACCCCAGCGGAAAGACGAGCGTGGTACAGTCGGGCATCGGCCCATCTTCGAAGAATGGCGCGATGGCGAGGTCGATCGTCGCCGGGTCGATCAGCGGTTCGTCGCCCTGAAGGTTGACGAACACGTCGCCGCCGACCTTCTCCGCCGCTTCGGCAATTCGGTCGGTGCCGCAGGTGAGGTCGGGCGAGGTCATCACCACCTCCGCTCCGGCCTCGCGGAGCACCTCGAAGATGCGCTCGCTGTCGGTCGCCACCACGACGCGGCTGGCAAGACGCGACTTCATCGCCTGCTGCCAGGTGCGCACGATCAGCGGCTCGCCTTCGAGATCGGCAAGCATCTTCTCTTTCAGGCGGCTGGAGCTGAGACGGGCGGGAATGACGATGACGGCTTTCATAATTTTTTCGGTGATTCGAGAATGATGGTGACCGGGCCGTCGTTGACGAGCGACACCTGCATGTCAGCACCGAAAACGCCGGTCTGTACAGGACACCCGGCTTCGCGGCGGATCAACTCGACGAAGCGGTCGAACAGCTCTCTGGCGGCCTCCGGCGGCGCGGATTCGGAGAATCCGGGGCGATTGCCGCGCGAAGCGTCGGCGTAGAGCGTGAATTGTGAGACGACGAGCAGCTCGCCGCCCATATCCTTGAGCGAACGGTTCATCTTCCCCTCCTCGTCCTCGAAAATGCGCAGGTTTGGGATTTTGCGGCTCATCCAGGCGAGGTCGTCCGCCGTGTCGTCGCGGCCAACACCCGCCAGTACGAGTAAACCCGCGCCGATGGAGCTGTGCAGCGCGCCGCCGATGGAGACGCTCGCCTCACGCACCCGCTGCACCACCGTTCTCATGCGCCACCCTCCGCTTCATCGCCGAGCACGGAAGAGAGCGCCTCGCGGACGGCGGCGGGCGTCACCCCTTCGACCTTCAGCACCTTGCTGCGAGAGCTTGCGCCGTTCATGACCGACACGCTGGAGCGCGGCACGCCGAGCGCCCTGGCCAGAAGCTCGCAGCACTCCTTGTTGGCCGCGTTATCGACCGGCGCGGATTTGAGGCAAATTTTGATCTGCTCGCCGTACATGCCCGCAACCCCGCTTTTGGATGAGCGGGGTTGCACGCGCACTGAAAGACAGACAGCATCGCCCTTCTGGCTTATTGGCGACATCGCGGACGGATTCAGCCGATCACCTTCGGGACTTTGAAAAAGCGATCCTGCTTGTCGGGGGCGTTTCTCAACGCCTCCTCGTTCGAGAGCGGCGTGTGCTCGACGTCGTCGCGCAGCACGTTGATCTGGTCGTGAATGCTGCTGAGCGGCGCGACCCCCTCGGTATCGACCTCGTTGAGCTTTTCGATGTAGTGCAGAATCATGTTGAGCTCGCTGGTCATCTTCTCCTGCTCGGCGTCAGTGAACTTCAGACGGGCAAGCTCGGCGATATAGGCAACGTTTTCTTTCGTAACGGACATGTCGTAAGTCTCAATAATTGTTAAAAATAATGGTGCGACTCCACCCCGCCCGGCTCAGAGGCGGCAGATGCCGAACTTCTCCTCGTCATCGCCTTTTCTGGGACGCTTGTCGAGCGGCACGTAATCGCGGCACTCCTCGCCGAGATAGATCTGGCGCGGGCGGGCGATTTTCTGTTCCGGATCCTTGACGTGCTCGATCCACTGGGCAAGCCAGCCGGGGACGCGCCCGATGGCGAAGAGCACCGGAAACATGTCGGTCGGAAAGCCCATCGCCTGGTAGATGAGGCCGGAGTAGAAATCGACGTTCGGATAGAGCTTGCGCTGGACGAAATAATCGTCTTCGAGCGCGATCCGTTCCAGCTCGATGGCGATGTCGAGCAGCGGATTGCGTCCCGTCTCCTCGAAGACGTCGAAGGCGATCTTCTTGATGATTCTGGCGCGAGGATCGTAATTCTTGTAGACGCGGTGGCCGAAGCCCATCAGGCGACCCTCGCCCGACTTGACCGATTTGATGAATTCCGGGATTTTATCGACGGAGCCGATCTGCGTGAGCATGTGGATCACCGCTTCGTTCGCGCCGCCGTGCAGCGGGCCGTAGAGCGCGGCACAACCGGCAGCGATGGCCGAATAGGGATCGACCATCGAGCTGCTCACCGAGCGCACGGCGTTGGTCGAGCAGTTCTGCTCGTGATCGGCGTGCAGGATGAAGAGCACATCGAGCGCCTTTTCAAGCACCGGATTTGGTTTGTAGGTGCGCTCCGTCATGCGGAACATCATGGAGAGGAAGTTGCCCGCGTAGCTCAGGTCGTTGTCGGGCAGCACGTAGGGAAAGCCAAGATGGTGACGGAAGCTCATGGCCGCCAGCGTCGGTATCTTGCCGATCAGCCGCCGCACCTGGAGTTTGCGCGACTCCTCTTCGCCGACATTCTTGGCGTCGGGATAGAAGGTCGAAAGCGCCCCCACCGTGCCGACGAGAATGCCCATCGGATGGGCGTCGTAGCGGAAGCCATCCATGAACTTGTTCAGGTTGGCGTGGGTCATGGTGTGGTGGCGGATGTTGTAGGTCCACACCGCAAGGCGCTCCTTGTCCGGCAGCTCGCCCTTGATGAGCAGGTAAGCCGTTTCGAGGAACGAGCTTTGCTCGGCGAGCTGCTCGATCGGATAGCCGCGATAGCGCAGGATGCCCTTGTCGCCATCGATGTAGGTGATCGTGCTCTTGCAGGAGCAGGTGTTCAGAAAAGCGGGATCGTAGCCGAGAAGCCCGAAATCATCCGCCGACACCTTGATCTGGCGCAAGTCCATGGTGCGGATGGTGTCGTGTTCAATCGGAAGTTCGTACGATTTGCCGGTTCGATTGTCGATGATCGTCAGCGAATTGCGTTGGTCTGAATCGCTCATGAGCTTGTGGCATTTTGCGTTTGCAGAAAATATACGCCGCAGGAAGCGGAGGTTACCGTTACTACGGCGGTAAATTTAAGAAACTCCCGGCATTATCCGTATTCCCGAAAGCGCTTCTTCTCACTTGCCGAAAAATGAGGGCCACTGGTGACAAAAAAGAAATTTTGTTTGGAAACAACGATCCGGTTTTCTACATTTGTCCACCCATCAGGAACGGAGCTGTAGCTCAGTCTGGTTAGAGCGCCTGCCTGTCACGTAGGAGGTCGCGGGTTCGAGCCCCGTCAGCTCCGCGCCGTTTCCCCCGGAAAGCCTCTGGCAACACCAGAGGCTTTTTTTATTTCAGAATTTCCGCCATTCATCACGCGGTCACCCTGAAGCCCTGCCCTTCGATCACCTTTTTGATCGATTCGAGATCGGCCTGCGACTCGTCGTACTCGACCTCGACCACACCGGTCTGATGGGAGGCGCTGGCTTTTTGCACCCCCTCCATCTCTTCGAGAGCTTCGCTGACCAGCATTTCGCAGCCGGAGCAGCGCATTCCGCTGACATGTATTTCCGTTTTCATGACTCTGTTGCTTTATTGTTGTATTGATGCGTGATGCCTTCCCGGAAAAGTGCGCAAAAAATCGGCTCCGGCCAACATCGCGGTTCGCCCTGCCCGGATTGGCGGACGAAAACAGCAATAGAATGAGGGAGTTAGCAGAAAAATAAACCAGTCGCTATATTGAAGCCTATGAAACAAAGCCCGAAATCATACCGCCATGTAGCGGCGCTCTTCCGCCCGTTCCTCATTCTGCTTTGCCTTGCCGGGCTGTCCGCCTGCAACAGCAAGGAGGCGCGCATCAAAGAGTTGCAGCAGGAGGTCTGGCAGCATCCGGAGGATGCGAGGGGCTACCTGAACCTCGGCAAGGAGTACGCCCGCCAGCAGCGTTACGACGACGCTATCCAGGCGTACCGGAAAACGATAGAACTCGAACCGGGACTCGACGAGGCCTACTCGGCGCTCGGCGCGGCCTATTTCGACAAGAAGGAGTTCAACTCGGCGCTGCCCTGGATGCAGAAACGGGTCGCTATAGCGCCCGACGACTCGCTCCGCCAGTTCGATCTCGCCAACGTCTATTTCCAGCTCAATCGCTATGACGACGCGATTGCCTCGTACCGGAAAGCGATCGACAACAGCTACTCCTTCCAGGAGGCGTGGTACTCGATGGCGGTCTGCTACATCAAAATGGGAAAAATCGAAGAGGCGCGTAAAATCCATAAATGGCTTCAGGCTAAAAACAATTATCTTGCCGCCTCCCTTGAGCGGCACCTGCAGAACGATGTGCCTGAAAAGGCCGGAAAATGAATCATGTAATCCCATGTCGGCGGACGACAGTTTCCTTATGATGCAAAAGGCGCTTCAACTCCTCGAAGAATCGGTGAAAGCTGCGATGCGGCAGCCGGACGGGCCATCCGCCGGGAGCGGTCAGCCGGTGCTGGAGAGCTTCCGGGCGCCCCTTGGCGAGGTTGATGCCGCGCGGTGGCTGTCGGCGCAGAGGCTTTTCCCGAAGCTGTTCTGGATGAACCGCGAGAAAAGCGAGTGGAGTGCCGGTATCGGAGAGGCTGATCGCATCGAAATTTCCGAAAGCGGCCCCAACGACCGCAGCTTCCTCGTACTCGAAGAGGCCATGCAGCAGAAAAATCCGCACGCGAGGTACATCGGCGGATTCTGCTTCAACAATCTGCACGAACGGAATGACCTCTGGAGCGCATTCAGCCCCGGCCTCTTTATCCTGCCGCTTGTCAGCATCGAATACCGCGACGGCCAGACGTCGATCTCCTGCTCGCTCTGGCTGAAGCCCGGCGACGACCGGCAGAAGGCGCTGGAGCATCTCCTGCTCACTCTTTCGGAGCTCTCTGCCGATGACGCGACGGAGGCTGCCACGATTCCCGAAATGACGCAGGTCGCCTACTGCCCCGGAAAGACGCAATGGATCGAGAATTGCGAGACCATTCTGAGAAATTTCGATGAGGGCAAACTCGACAAGATGATTCTCGCCCGCCAGACCGAGCTCTCTTTTTCGGGCAAGGTGCCGGCCATCCGCTTCCTGCTCGACTACCCGTTCCCGGAAAACTCGACTTACCGCTTCTACCTCGAACCGGTCGAGGGACATGCCTTCATCAGCTTCACGCCGGAACGACTCTACCGCCGCGACGGCGACATGCTCGAAACCGAGGCGCTTGCGGGCACCGTCACCAAGGGGTCGATCGAGGCGAACGACCACGAAGCTTCGGAATTGTTGCTCAACTCCGAAAAGGACATTCGGGAGCACCGCTTCGTCAAGGATACCATTTATCAGGAGTTGCAGCCGGTGTGCAGCGACATCGACATGCAGGAAGAGGTCGGCGTGCTTCAGCTCAACCGCCTCGCCCATCTCTACGCGCGGTGCCGTGCGCGGCTGAAGCCCGAGTTCTGCAACGACAGCACCGTGTTGCGCCAGCTTCATCCGACTCCGGCGGTTGGCGGCGTGCCGAGGGAAAAAGCGATGACGCTGATCCTGTCGATCGAGCCGTTCTGCCGTGGATGGTACGCCGCGCCGGTTGGCTGGCTCAGCCACGACGCCTCGGAGTTCGCCGTCGGCATCCGCTCGGCGCTCGTCAATGACGACAAGGTCTATCTCTATTCGGGAGCCGGACTGGTCAAAGGCTCCGATCCCGAATCGGAGTGGGAGGAGGTCGATCAGAAAATCGGAGACATTCTGGCCATAACGCAGCAGACCACATGAGGGTACCGCTAAAAAGTGTCATGAGAGCGCTGAGTGCAAAGCGGCTGGAGCGCAAAAGCCGGAGCGTACACGTAGTACGTGAGGATTTTGAGCACCACACAACGCAGCAATCGGGGCTCGTAATAAGTTTTTAGAGGTGCCCATGAACCACAAGCAGATCACCACGCTCTGGTGCGCAAGCATCGTGGAGGAACTGATCCGGCAGGGCGCCGGATTTTTCTGTATCTCCCCCGGCTCCCGCTCGACGCCGCTGACGCTCGCCGTGGCCTCGAATCCGAAGGCGCGATTCAGGATGTTCCCTGACGAGCGTTCGGCGGGCTTTTACGCACTCGGCTACGCCAGAGCGACAGGAATGCCTGCCGTCCTCGTCTGCACCTCCGGCACCGCCGTGGCCAACTACTTCCCCGCCGTCGTCGAAGCCTCGGCGGACGCAATGCCGATGCTCGTCCTCTCGGCTGACCGCCCTTTTGAGCTGCTCGAAACCGGTGCGAACCAGACCATCCGCCAGCAGGATATGTTCGGAGGATATTCACGCTGGAGCTTCGAGCTGCCCGAACCCGGCACCGGCACGCCCCTCGCCTCGCTGCTCTCCACGGTTGACCAGGCGGTCAGACGGAGCCTCGGCTCCCCCGCTGGCCCGGTGCATCTGAACCTGCCGTTCCGCGAACCGCTCGAACCAGAAGCGCCAGATTTCACGCATCCCTGGGCCGCCCCGCTCGAAGCGTGGCGAACCTCCGGCGAGCCGTGGAGCCGCTTCGCGCTTCCGCTACGCGAACCGGGTGTCGCTGCCGTGGATTCGCTTCGACAGATCATTGCGGATGCGAAACGCCCGCTTCTGGTCGCGGGAAGCATGTCGAACGCCGCTGATGGCGAAGCGGTGGCGACGCTCTCGGAATCGCTCGGCGTGCCGCTCTTCGCTGATCTCACCTCCGGCATCCGGCTTTCCGCAAACTGCACGCCGTGGCAGGTCGCCTTCCAGAACGAAGCCTTTACGGACAAGTTCCGGCCCGACATGGTGATCCATTTCGGCGGCCCGCTCATCGGCAAGCAGCCCGCCTTGACGCTGCGGAAACATCCGCCGCTGCACTACGTGATCGTCCGCGACCATCCCGGGCGCTTCGCCCCCGACCACAACGTCACGATGACCATCGAAGCCTCGCCCGCCGCCGTCGCTTCAGCGCTCGAAGCATGCCGCCAGCCGTTGCCGGGCATTGACTGCCGCGACGCATTTTCGGCCGCCTCCGGCATGATCGACGCGATAGCCTGCAAGCCCGACGAGCCGGTCAACGAAATCTCCGCGCCGAGAATCGTTTCGTCGCTTGTCGGCGGCGATCATGCGCTCTTCGTGGCCAACAGTATGCCCGCGCGGGATATGGATATGTACGCCGCCCCAGGAAGGGATAAGCCGCTGCAGGTGGCGCTCAATCGCGGCGTCAGCGGCATCGACGGCATCATCTCCACGGCGGCAGGCTATTCGGCGGGACTCGGCAAACCGGCGACGCTGCTCATCGGCGACATCTCGTTCCTGCACGACCTGAACGCCCTCTCGCTCCTCGGCCACCCGTGGAATCCGCTCATCGTCATCGTGCTGAACAACCACGGCGGCGGCATCTTCTCCTTCCTGCCCATTGCAGCGCAGACCGACCGGCTCGACGAATGCTTCGCCACGCCGCAGAACTTCAGCATCGAATCCGCCGCCCGCACCTTCGGGCTGAGCTATGAATGCCCAGAGACAAACCACGATTTCACGACAGTTTACACAGAGGCGCTGAAAGGGAACAAAAGCCTCGTCATCGAAGTAAAAAGCGACCGCCAGGCAAACCTGCAATTGCACCGCTCGCTCAAAGCGCAACTCGAACCGGTATTCGAGAAGGCTGACTTTTTGGGATAATACCTGACCCGCGCCGCCACTATTTACTCATCGCCCTGCGCTTCACGAGCAAGCAGGTAGTCCCTCAAGACAACGGCATGATTGCACTCAGGATCACGGGCCGCATACAGAAGAGTCACCCGACCTTTACGCGCAAGATCGATCAAACCAGCGAGGACATCCGGCTTTTCTGAAAGCTCTTCAAGATAACGGTGCCGGAACCCATCGAACCTTGCCGGATCATGCCCGAACCATTTTCTCAGCGGAGTTCCCGGAGCAGCATCTTTCAACCACATCGATGCCTGAACCCTCTCCCGGCTCAATCCCCTGGGCCAGAGCCGGTCAACCAGCACGCGATACCCATCTTCTGGTGAAGCCGGCTCATACACCCGTTTTATCCTGATGTCTTTCACAGGGTTGAACTCTTCATTTTTTTCCAAAGGCATACATCATTTTACACCAACAAAAAGCGCTGCCGCAACAATTCCGCGACCTCATCCGGCTTGACGAAACGCTCTTCCACCCGCCCTTCCGAGACGTAGCGGAACCGGTCGCCGCTCAGCACCGCTTTGCCGGTTGGATGCTGCATCGCGACGATCAGCCCCTGCACGAAAATCGATTCCGGATGGGTGGCGTTGAGCCAGTTGGCCGGTTCAAAATCCACCCACTCCTGCGGGCAAAGATTGAATTCGTAGAGCTTTTTCCACTCGCCATCGACGAGCGACTGCAACAGGTAATCGCGATCCGAAACCATCGTGAGCCTGAAGGTGTCGTAATCCTGCGTAATCTCCCGGTCGAGCCACGCGAGACTGATCGGCTCGCGGATGCCGTAACCGCCGAAGCCGAGGTCGCAGAGCCACTCGTCGCCGTCGATGCAGGCGATGATCGCCACGTGGGTTTTCGGTCGCCGGACAGTGTAGGTCATCGGACGCGCCGCCACGAACCGGTACGGAATGCCGACCGTCTCCAGCGCCATCGCGAAGATGCCGTTGACCTCGTAGCAATAGCCACCGCGCCGCCGCTCGACGATCTTCGTGTAGATCGCTTCCGGCGCGAGCGAGGGCACTTTGCCCGCCAGCACGTCGAGATTTTCGAACGGCACCGAAAAGAGCTGGCGGCGCATCAGGCGCTTCAGCGTCTCGAAATCCGGCAACGGTTCGCCGTGGAACCCGATGCGGGCAAGATATGAGTGGAGATCAAAGTTTGATGCGTTCATTCGAAAATCGTCAGAGTGATATAAAAAAAACCACGGATCAGCAACAATTGTTATCGATCCGTGGCAATATACTATTTCTTTTGAGTGGCTATATCATTTCACCTTTTTCGATGGATCTTCATTCAATTTATATCCCACATAGGAACCAGAACTGATACCCATCAGCAGCAATTCGCCCTCAGAGAAATCATGCAACAAACCAAGGCTCAGCACATCTTTAACAAAAATGTAGAGCATAATGAATGTCCAGATCACGATCTGGTACCTCGACAATGCCAAACCGTACTCATCCGAAAGAATATCCCTTAACATACCCTTACTGGTTATTTTTTCGACTTTTTCAGATAACGTATTCTCCTTTACAGCACTATGCAGGTTCGAATCAGATGAGATATCAGAGCCTTGCGATTCTTTTTTGCTGATATTTGAAGAATCCACAATTCTTGCGCCCAAAGCCGTTGCGCTGCTGATTCCGATCAGAATCATAATCGAGTTGTTCAGCGTCGGAGGACACCCGTTGATTTTATAAAGGTAGATGTAGGCAAGCGTAACAACGCAATACCAAGCGGCCATCTGCACCAGTGCAAGACTATATGGAGAAGTCGGCCCATAACTACGCAGGCGAGCATCAAATTTACCCAATTTGAAAAATGTCATTCCTATAATGATCACCGTCACTATAAACAGAGTGCTGCCGGTTCTAAAAGTTTGCAAAATCAACTTGTAATCATATCCAGCAATCTTTGGCTGTGCATTATCCTGATTATCAAGGAAAAGAGATATTTTCACAGGAAAAACCATTTTCTTCACATCGACGCTCAGAGAATCCCATTGCGCGTTATTTTTATCATCTTTCACCAACTGATATTCAAGCGTCTGGTCATCGACTTTCCGCACAGGCTTTAGATTCGAAAAAACTATGTTATTGATTTTCAGTTTTATATTGTCAACCTCACCTGCTTGTTTAATCAACTCTGCGAGATGATCGACCTTGACGAGAATCTTGCTATCAATTCCTGCACGATCAGTGTTTTTACCACGGTCACTGCTAACATCCGTCACAGTAAACGAATCAATTTTTGATGGCGTATTCACTGGTTGCGCTGAGACTGGTTGTGGCGAGGCGGCCTGTACAGTTGCTGGCTTTACTGTTCCGTCGTTTCCGGCGGCAAACACGGCAAATGACGAAAAAACATAGAACATGAAGGAAAAAACCGATAGCATAACCAGTAAAAGCCTTCTGTAGATACATCCTGATACGCTGTCTCTCATGATTCACCTCCTGAATTGAAGATTTTTGAATACAGCGTTAATCAAAAGACGGAATGCGCCGAAATTCTAAACAATGAACACAGGCCGGAAAAGCATACACCGTGGATCAATTAACAATTCAATTTAACAGACTTTCAACGATATTTCAAAACAAGTGATGATCCGAAACCATGAAGCAATAGTCCAAATGTTTTCGAAACAATAACATCCTCCTACTTTATTTATAAATCGCTTCCGGCCACGACGGCTCCGGTTTGTGCCGCCAGATCCAGGCGATGTAGTCGGTCATGGGCGGATCGACGCCAAGCTCGCGCAGCCGGGCGCTGAGCTGGCCGCGGTGGTAGGCGCTGTGCTCCGGTACCTGCACGAGCGTTTCGGCGAGGAAGTGGTCAGCGACGTCGAAACCGAGCTTCTCGGTCGCCATCTTCGACCACGGCAAATTGGCGACGCGCTCCAGCGCGTCGGGAGTCAGCGCTTCGAGAAAGCGCATCGATCCGGCGTGAACCTCGCGGGCCAAACCGGTCAGTGCGCGAAGATCGAGGCCATCAGCCACGCGCGGATCGAACGGTTCGCCACGCCAGACATCGAGAAAAACGCTCTGCACCATATGCAGATGCCGCAGCTTGTCGAGGATGTAGCCATCCCGCTCCGCCGCCGGATTGCCGGAGATCGTGGACAAAACAAGCGCATCCGCCCAGGCCATGTGGCGGAACATATCGGTGAGGAGTGAAAGGGTATTCATGACGAGTCGATTGATCCATGAAAAGAGTCTCTTCTGAATGTAGAGAATTTTGTCGATACGATTTCAGCGCAACGCCATCATCTTGCGCCCGCTTGTTAGCGCGAACCATTCTTGCTCGTAAAACGCGAGCGTCTGGTTGAACTCGGGAAGGGGCTGGATCGACGGGATGATCGAAATGCGGAAGATTAACGGCAGGATGAAGGAGTTTTTCATGCAAACGGCAAGAATGGCATTATCGAAAACAATCCAGTAGGAAGCATCAAAAGCGGTTTTTTTGTATTGTTATTGATATAACTTGCGAAGTTGAGGAAAGGGCGATAAATGATTCACATTGTGTTTCTGTAGGAATAATGGTTGACTGTGCCACGTGGCGCACGCATCTACTTTATTTCTTTTTTAGTGATTTTTTATAATCTAATAAGCAGGTCTCTAAAAATTTTTCTCTATTTAGCATTCGTTTTATCAAAGGAATTAATGATTCAGAATACTTGTGCAAAGAATTCGAATTCTTTCCAGATTTTATTTCTGTATGAAATTTAGGATTTTCCTTAACTTTAAGCTTCCAAAGAACACACTTGATCTCATGATTATTGAGGTTTAATTGCTCTTTCAAGTCTTTTGTAAATAATGGGTATAGACTGTCTGAAGGAATTGAGATTTCAGGCTCTATTAATCCCTCAATTTCACCAACCAATTTTAATGTCGGAAAACCTTCTCCATCCTTTTCGACAAAATGCCCCTCTTTAATGAATTTGATTTTATCTATAATGGATTTGTCTAACAGTATTTTTCCGTTACCTACCGTAATTTCTCCTTTATAAGTATCAAATAAGTTTACATTTTGCGGACCAATCATTGAGATTTTTTGAATATGTTGCATCCATAATAGTTTTTCTTTTTCTTTCTCCTTGTCAAGAATGTTTTTGAGTTCAGCAAATTCTATCTCCCTTGTTTCAGCTCGATAGCGATAATAAATCGCGCCTTCACGAACTATCCCGTCTTTGTTTTTCTTGCAAATAATGGGTTTGTTTTCCGCTTCCTTTACTGATATTTCTGCAAATTCCTTTCCATTGAATTCAAATACTTCTGAGTTCCAAATTAATTCTTGTGAAAAATATTCTCGAATGAGTCTATCAATTGTCGCTGGGTCTGTATCTTTGTATTTAGTATTTGTCATCCCAAGCGGAATATGCGGTCTGTCTTTAATTCCATAAATAATAGATCCGCCTTTATTGTTTGACATTCCGACAAGGGATTTCATATTTTTTAAAAGATTGTCTCCACCCTGAAAATTTTGTTTGAATTCAAGGTCAAAACTCTCTCTCTTTTTTATATAACCTCTTTTATCCAGTTCAATTTTGAATCTCATGGTTGTTATTTATGTTTCCAGCATATTAGAACACTGTTCGCCGCTTACCTTAGATTGTTTTTTAGAGTAAATAACTTAGCCCGTAACATACTTTAACAGTGATGAAAAGCCTGACTTTCCTGCACAATCGCCAGTTTTAAGTATACGCTTTTAGCAGATTTGGTTATATTATATATTATCAGATGAAGGACTGTCAAAAAGTTTCATTTGAGAATTTTCCGCCTCCTTTTTTTGTCTGTTTTTTTTACCTTTATAAGTTTCAATTGAAATACCGTCATGGTGATGACGCAAAACAGTCAATACAGAATAATTGGAATTAAAAATATTTCCTAAGTCGTCAATTTTTCTGGATATTTGAAGAATACAGTCTATAAAAGTCCCACTTTTAAAAGATATTCCATCTCTGAGAATATCTTCTTTAAACTCTTTGTCAGTCATTGAAAATTCTATTGGTTGGGCCAACTTGTCATAAATACCTCTCCATTTATATTTGCCTTTTTTTAGAACTGGGGAAATAATTTCGATTATCGCTGATTCGTCTGTAATAGGTTCTAAGTTATCGCTTTCCAATATGAATTTATCGAAATCACTGCGATCAATAAATCTCGGCTCTTCAATTTGTTTTTTGTTCGCATCAAGTCTGACTGCTGAAAGTCTTTTTACCTTTGGATAATTGTAAAGTGTCTTGTAGAAATTTGATTTATACTTCAATATTTTAATGTTGCTGTTGATAATGTATTCAAATTTTTCTATGTTGATATTTGTCGTTTCGATTTTTTTAGTTTCAAGCTCTTTTTGAAGTGATTCAATATTCAGTTTCTGTGCCTCAATATTTAGCCTCTTCTCTTCAATACTTAATTGTTGCTCTTGCCTATCAAGTTTAGATTTCCGAAGAGGAATTCTTGATATCAGAATACCTAACGTCGTAACAGCAATATTTGCAATAGCCGTTATTGCCTGTCCTTCTGCCGAGCCGAAAAAAGTGTAAAATTCTATTAATCCACCTTCTTCATGAGCTTCCGTTTCTATCTTTATTTGAACATTTAGTTCTCTAGAAATAGTATTTACGATTTGCAAAAGTTCGTGTTCGCACTTATTCCTTATTACAGCGTCCATTGAATGAGACCTGTCACTATCACTAAAATGGTAATGCAACTCAAGTCTGTTTTTCAATGTTTCTTCTGTCATTTTTTTCGGTTTAATAGCCTTGTTGCTAACTCGCCTGTAAACGAGTCATGACTGCGCCTTACTTCACATATCCAAACCAAATAAGCGCAACAAAGTTTAACTGTCGAATCACTATAGCCTTTGAGCTTCAGCCCAATCACCCCATCCACATTCGAGATAAGCCACCTACTGCGGCTCCGCCATACGTCCGATAGTCGTGGCATTTCACCCCAGAAACCTAAAGTCGTAATCCGTATGTAAGTGCTTGCGTGAGGCATTTGCTGTGGGGATAAGGTGATACCTTGAACTTCAGCCAATACATTATATGAAGGTAAAAAATTTGTACCACCGTACAAACAATTGGCGCGAATTTGCCGCAGGAATTCGATTTTTATCGACCCTAAAAAACGCAAAAAGGCAACCTCAACAGGAATCGCTCAATCGAATATTTCCCAATTTTGCCCACTGGTGTCAAGACAAAAATGAAGGATGATTGTTTCAGTTCGCCCTTCGAATAACGAGGATTCGTCATCGCGAGTCCCGACAGGTCGGGACGTGGCGATCTACCCTTTCTGTCTTCGCTGATTCTTCATGGATTGCCACGTCGCGATGCTCCTCGCAATGACAGGGAATTCAGAACTGTTTACCATTGACACGACACTGCCCCGACTTGTCGGGCGATGAATCCGGAAGTAATTATTATAAAATAAGATAGCATCTTCGTTACGCTACGCTTCACTCAGAATGACAGAGCCTTTTTACAGATTCCTTTGAGCGTTATTATTGCCGGAGTAATTGTTCTCCACCGCTTTCATCATCGCCCTCCACTCAGCCACTCGATCCGTCTGCTTGCAGAACGAACGCATTTTGCGCGGAGAGCCATCGCTTCCTGAAATGCAGTTTGAGCGTCTCCTTCAAATAATGCGCACGACATCTATAAAATCCATAAATTATTTTCTTATTATAACATAGTTCCATATATCGTCAACTGACGAACCTACTCACAGCCTTCATGCCATGCCGGTCTCTGTTATTCCGTTCAATCCGGCTTTCCTCGACACCCTGACCTCAATCAACAAGTTCACGGCCATTACCATCCGGATAGGCGTCCTCGCCACCGATGCTCCCGGATCGATCGCAGGTAAAACTCTGCGCCTTCAGGCAGACTTTGTCCATCAAACCAAACAGATACTCTCTTATGAGTGAAAACATCCAGGCCGCTCCGGTAACGGGGAACAAGGCTCCCGCTACGCAAACGCAAACGCAAGCGACAAATACCGCTCCGCCTCCGCCATCATCTCAAACAACAGCCGGCGCCTGGCTGAGCAAAAATCAGGCGGCCAGTTACATCCAGCGGTTTCTGGATGCCGGGTATGACGATCTCTCGGACCTCGTTCCCGATGTGATCAGAACTGTCCTTCAGGGCGAAAAGCCAGGGGTCATCGATCGCCTGGTACGAATCCGAACCCAGGAACTCCAGAAACCTCAACCGCTTCCGCCGCCTGCCCTGAAGCCCGGAATGGAGATGGATCTTTCCGCGCCAGTCCTGAAAGGGATGGACGGTGTTTCCATCAAACTGCCCGATCTGGGATTCGCTCCCGGAGCCGATCAGCGTCAGGTGGTCGTTTCCGCCGCTTCCATGACCGACGAAGAGTGGCTGGCGCTGGCCATAAACAGCGACATGCTCATGGGACTCGATCTCGAAAGCTTCTTCGAAGGGGAATCGAGCACGCCCCAGGAGTGCTTCGCGCCCGCGTTGTGGTGGAAAGTCCCGGAATCGAGAGAGTTTTTCAACTGCGAGCACCTCTCCGCGAAAATCAATACCGAAATCACCTATACCTCCAAGTCGGCAACCATGGTTTCGGCAGGCTTCACCTCGGTCACGGCAAGCGTTTCGACGCCCTGGGTCAGCGGGTCGGTCTCGCACGAAAAAAGCTACAAGACGGCCCAGTCGAGCAAGATAAGCACGCTCTACATCGTTGGCATGTACGATCTGGACCGGGTCAGGGTGGATCTCGACGAGTGCACCGTTGTGTCGCCCCGATTCGTGAGCGCGGTCGAAAAAGCGCTGGCCGATGCCAACCCCAAGGAGGCGCTGACAAAGGTTTTCCAGAAATACGGCCAGATCATCGGACGCCAGGTGACGCTTGGCGGACGGCTCTTTTTTGTCCATGCCAAGGAGGAGATGGAGAACTCCAGAATCGAGACGCTCAAGAGTACCACCTCGGCGGCCATTGCCGGGGCATATGGGGCCTTTGGCGGATCGGCGAGCGCATCATTCGGTTCATCGTCGGAAAAGCAGGAGAGCAGTCAGAACATGAACGAAAAGATCGCCTTCCAGGCGGTCGGTGGTGATGTGACGCTTGCCAACGAACCGGAAAAATGGAAGGATACGATCAAATCACCTGCCATGTGGGAAGTGATCAGGTACGACAAGATCCGTTACACCTACGAGCTGCTCGATCCTCAGTTGCGGGAGCTGGTGCTGATGTACTGGGAGCGTCCGATGGGTTCCTATGATGCGCCGATCGTGGTGCCGAAAATGGTGGTCGAAACTGCAAAATCGTCGGACGGCGTTGCCATTGGCGGATTCAGGATCACCTTCGGGCAGAAAGTGCCCGGCCTGTCGATGCAGTACTGGGCGACCTCCGTGGATGGAAGCGTCAAGCCCGACTGGGTTCAGGAGGGAAAGCTTTGTGGCGCGCAGAGCAACAGTGCCTCGCCGCTCCAGGATTTGCTTATCGAGCTGACCGGCGGCCTCGCAAGGCGCTATGAACTGCACTATCGCGCCCTTCGCGCTGACAATACTTTCACCGACTGGGTGGGAGGCAAGGAGGTCTGCGGCGTCAAAGGCATGAAAATCAAGGATATACAGGCCGTGGTCTCACCGGTGGGTGGCGGCATTCTGAAGATTCCCGCTGAATCGTTCATTCCGAGCGAAGGCAAGGGCACCTTTGACATCGGCAAGTACGGCCCCGGTATCGTCTGCGCCAACATCCCCGGTGAGTGGGTATTGACCTACCAGTGCCAGTATACCGGCTCCAAACCGGTGAGACGTCGTCTCGAAGCCCTGTTCACCTCTGCGGAAAGCCGTCCCGTAAAGGTCGAGTTCAACGGAGCCGTTGTCAATCCGGCAGCCCTTGAGTACGGCACCGGCGCTTGGGATACGAGCGGTCTGCGAGTGGCGAGAATCGGAACGGTGACGCTGCTGCCCGGCATGAACACCCTGAAGATAAGCCGGCCCGGCCCCTGGTCGCCGCACTTGAAAGAGTTCAGACTGGTTGCGGAGGTAGTCGATATTCCGGCAACTTCATTCATCGGCGGGGCGCCTCTCGGTAAGAACAACTATGGCCTGGGCGTCATCGATACAGGTGCTTGCGGCGGCAATTCTTCAGCCACGTATGAGTTTACCTTTGCAGGTAAAAAACCGACAAGACTGCTGCTGGAAAGCGTTTATACAGCAATGGACAGCCGACCGGTGGACATCGTGATCAATCCGCTGGATGAAAAACCGCAGACATTCACCAATGTTATGGCAACAGTCACCGGAAGCTGGTGGAAAGACCGGCAGCGCGTGGAATCAATCGGTGAAGTTGTCGTCCGGCCAGGCAAGAACACGCTCATGCTCCGGAAAACCGGCGGGCCTATTCCGCATATCCAGGAGTTCCGACTGCTCTGTACAGAGCCGTTCTTCGATTTTGACCCTGATGCTGACTGATCCCGGCTCGCATCTTTGCCGGTAACGGCAGGTAAGTGACTCATCGCTGAAGCTGGTGGCGCTCGAACTGTCGAAAGATGGTTCGAGCGCCATTTCGCTTGACCGGCAAAGGAATCTTGCCATCCACTTCAGCGACGAGCCATATATTTCAATCGATACAAACCCGACAATAACCTGCGCCATCATGACATCGCCATCATCAAACGTCCCCCTCCACATCACCACCATCGGCGATCCGTCGCTGCCGAAGATCGTGTTCCTGCACGGATTTCTCGGCTCAGGAAGCGACTGGCTATCGTTTGCCCACAAGCTGGCGGATCGATACTGCTGCGTCCTCGTCGATCTGCCGGGGCATGGCGAGGCGGGAATTCCAGAGGATGGCGATGCGGATGGATTTTTCATGCGAACGGTCGAGGCTGTTGCTGTCGAAATCAGGCTACTGAGCGCGGAGCCGTGCGTGCTGGTGGGCTATTCGATGGGCGGGCGGATCGGTCTGGCGATGGCGTTGCGCTATCCCGAGCTGTTCTCGAAGGCGGTGATCGTCTCCTCTTCGCCGGGGCTGCGGACGGCGGAGGAGCGGGCGGCGCGGCGGAAGAGCGACGAGGGCGTCGCCCGGAAGATCGAACGGAATTTCGAGGGGTTCATCGAGTTCTGGTACGATCAGCCGCTCTTCTCGACACTGAAAAGCCACGCGCTCTTCCGCGAGGTCGAGGCGCAACGCAAGCAGGGCGCGCCGGAACAGCTCGCCCGTGCGTTGCGACTCCTCGGCACGGGCAATCAGCCGTCATTCTGGGACGAGCTGCCCGGAAACCACTTGCCGATACTTTTCTGCGTTGGGGAAAAGGATGTCAAATACGTGGAAATCGGCCATCGAATGGCGAATATCTGTCCCGAATCGCAAGTCGAGTTTTTCGAGGCTTGTGGTCACACGCTGCATATCGAGGAGCCGGAACGGTTTCTCGGGAGCGTCGAGCGGTTTATCGCTCAGTAGTAATCGTCTTCACGCTGATGCCTTACGGCAAGCACGGTAACGCTAAGTTCGCTGTCGATTTCAAACAACATGATATAGCCCGATTGGCCGAACGGGATGAGCAGTTCGCGAAGCAATGGATTGTCCGCAACCGCTTTCCGACAACTGAACGGAAACTCTCTCAGCAGATCGACCGCTTTCCTCAGCGCGGCAAGCGCCTGTTCGGCGATTCTCATATCCTCCTGCAAAAGAAAGGCGTAGAGACGAATCATATCCGCTTCAGCTTCAGGGGTAAAGCGAACCGTAAAGCTCATGCCGGTTTCGATTTGGCCTCGTTCAGCATCAGTTGAAGCCTGTCAAGTACCGTTTCGGCATCGACATATTCACCCGTCTGACGAGCGCGATCCCGAGAGGCGAGTCCGCGGGCGATAAACTCCTGCTGGCTGAGACGTCGCTCGATGTTCGTCCTGAGTGACTCCTCGATGAATGACGAGAGCGTCTCGCCTTCACGCAAAACCGCTTCCGCCGCCTTGCGAAGCTCCGGCTCGACCCGCAGCGATGGTAACGATGCGCTTTTCATGGTATCAGAATTGTTCTTCGATGCGTTACATTTGCAGTGCAAATTACCATTATTCTGCCGATCATCCAACGAACACACCTTACTCGTAACTGAACGGGGATTGCTTATATTTGAACTCTTTTTTTCTGCCAGCAGGACAAAACCGATTTTCATCAACTACCATCGAAATTCCGATATGAGCACCGTCAACTGGATTGCAGCCGGAGAGTTTTCCGACATTCTTTACCACAAGGCTGAAGGCATCGCCAAGATCACCATCAACCGCCCGGAGCGGCGCAATGCGTTCCGCCCGCAGACGGTGGATCAGATGATCGAGGCGCTGCAGGATGCGCGTAACGACAGCCAGATTGGCGTCATCATCCTGACCGGCCAAGGCGACCTCGCGTTCTGCTCGGGCGGCGACCAGAAGATTCGCGGCAACGCGGGATACGCTGATGAGAAGGGGGTCAACAAGCTGAACGTGCTCGATTTCCAGCGCGATATCCGCACCTGCCCGAAGCCGCTCATCGCGATGGTGGCGGGTTACGCCATCGGCGGCGGCCACGTGCTGCACATGCTTTGCGACCTGACCATCGCGGCGGAGAACGCCCGTTTCGGCCAGACCGGCCCGAAGGTCGGCTCGTTCGACGGCGGCTGGGGCGCAAGCTATATGGCGCGGCTGGTCGGCCAGAAGAAGGCCCGCGAAATCTGGTACCTCTGCCGCCAGTACGACGCGCAGCAGGCGCTCGACATGGGCTTGGTCAACACCGTCGTGCCGCTCGAAAGGCTCGAAGAGGAGACCATCCAGTGGTGCCGCGAAATTCTCGCCAACTCACCGCTCGCCATCCGCTGCCTGAAGGCCGCGCTGAACGCCGACTGCGACGGACAGGCGGGCTTGCAGGAGCTTGCGGGCAACGCCACCTTGCTCTACTACATGAGCGAAGAGGGCCAAGAGGGGCGCAACGCCTTCGTCGAAAAGCGCAAACCCGATTTCAGCAAGTTCCCGAAACACCCGTAATGTCCATCCGTGCCGACATTTGCCGGTACAGCATTCCGTTTACCGCGCCGGTCACGGTCAGGGGCGTGCTCCTCGCCCGGCGCGAAGGGCTGCTCCTGCGCCTGAGATTCGGAGAGCAGTTCGCTTTCGGCGAAGTCGCTCCCCTCGTCGGTCTGCACGCCGAATCGCTCGACGAAGCTAAACAGGCGCTCGCCGCATTTATTCCCGAACTGTCGCGACTCGACCGGAACACGCCCGATGAACGGCGACGCCTGCTCGACGAAACGAATCTGCCGCCATCGGTGGCGACCGGCATCGAGATGGCGCTCGTCAACCTTGAAGCTATTGCGACCGGCTCGCTGCCTGTCTTTGCCGACGCATTCCCGCCAGCACCGAAAATCCCCGTCAACGCCCTGCTTGCCGGAGAGCCGAAGGCTGTGCTTGACCGCGCCGCGAAACGCTACGCCGAGGGGTTCCGCGCCTTCAAGCTAAAGGTGCGCAAAGGACGGCTCGACGACGCCATCGCCTGCATCTGTGCGTTTCACGCAACTTTCGGCGGCAAGACGGAGTTGCGGCTCGACGCCAACCAGTCGCTCGATTTTGACGAGGCGGTCGAATTCGGCAAAGCCCTGCCACCGGGCAGCATCTCCTACATCGAGGAGCCTCTGACGAACGCAGCGCTGATTCCCGAGTTCCACGCCGCCACCGGTCTGCCGTCGGCGCTCGACGAATCGCTCTGGCAACGCCCGGAGCTGCTCGACGAAATCGGCCCCGCGCCACTCGGCGCGCTCGTCATCAAGCCGAACTGCATCGGCGGCATCCAGAAATCGCTCGCCCTTGCCGCAAAAGCGCGGCGGATGGGGTTGCAGGCGGTCTTCAGCTCGGCTTTCGAGAGCAGCGTCAGCCTCGGCCTCTACGCGCTGATGGCCGCCGTCTCGTCGCCAGCTCCGGCGGCCTCCGGCCTCGACACGGCAAGCTTTCTCGCCGATGACCTCACCGAAACGCCCTTCGCCGCGCCGGACGGATTCGCCGACCCCGCCGCCGCGTGGCGCGACAGCCTGTGCGTCAAATCCGGGATGATAGAAACCATCGAGTCATGGACATTGTAGCCCACGCCGCGCGAACTTTCGGCAACACTCCGGCGATCATCACCGCCGAACGACGCTGGAGCTTCGCGGATCTTGACGGCGAGACGGCGCGCATCGCCTCCGCATTCGAAGCGAACGGCGTCAAGCCGGGCGACATCGTCGCGCTTGTCGCGCCGAACAGCGCGCTGCTGATGCTGACGCTGATGGCGCTCGTGCGCATCGGCGCAGTTGCCGCGCCGGTGAACCATCGCTTCCCGGCAAGCCACATCGATGGCGTTATCCAGCGCCTGAAGCCTGCGCTGACGCTGGATGCAGCGGCGCTCGAAGCCTTCGTTGCTGAAGCGCTCGCCGGAGGTGACTCGGCCTTCACCGCCGCTTCGGACATCCAGAGGCGCGTCTCGATCATCCACACCTCGGCCAGCTCCGGCCAGCCGAAGGCCGCGATGCACAACCTTGCGAACCACTGGTACAGCGCCACCGGCTCCGCCGAGAATCTGCCCTTCGGGCCGGGCGACTGCTGGCTGCTCTCGCTGCCGCTCTACCACGTCGGCGGCTACTCGATGCTCTACAAATGCCTCCTCGGCGGCGGCTCGCTTGTCATTCCATCGCCGGATGCATCGATTGCCGAGTCGCTCGCGAGCTTTCCGGTGACGCACCTCTCGCTTGTGCCGACGCAGCTCTACCGGATGCTGCGCACCGGCGGCGGCCCGGAACGGCTGAGATGCCTCAAAGCGCTGCTGCTGGGCGGAAGCGCGGTCAGCCCCTCGTTGCTCGATGAAGCGATCCGCGAACGTGTGCCGCTCTACCTCACCTACGGCTCGACCGAGATGAGCACGCAAGTCTCAACCTCACCAGCTCCTGTCACCTCGGCGCAAGGCGACAGCGGCGTCGTGCTGCGTTACCGTGAAGTTGCGATTTCAGCGGACGGCGAAATCCTCGTCAAAGGCGAGTGCCTCTTCATGGGCTATCTCGAAGATGGTGGATTGCGAACGGCGCGGGATGCCGAAGAATGGTTCCACACCGGCGACATGGGCGAACTGTCGGCGGATCGGCGGCTGACGGTGCTCGGCAGGAAGGACAGCATGTTCATCTCGGGCGGCGAGAACATCCACCCGGAGGAGATAGAAAAAGCGCTCACCGCAATCAAAGGCATCGAAGAGGCCGTGGTGGTTCCCGCGCCAGATGCGGAGTACGGCATGAGACCGGTAGCGTGGATAAAAGAGCGGCAGAACAGCGGGCCGGACGACGCGGCGATCATAGCAAGTCTCAGCAACACGCTCGGCAAGCTCAAAACACCTGTGCGCATCACCCGCATTCAGGAGTGGCAAACCCTCCCCGGCTCAGCCAAGATCGACCGGGGATGGTACCGCAAGCTGGCTGAAGGGCAGTCGGGGATAAAGTAATCCTGTAAAATACGACCTATAGGACTTATACGACTTATACGTCCTATAGGTCGAAGAGAATGACACTACCGACACCTCAAGGGCGGCCACAGGGGGCCGCCCCTACAAGTGATTATTAAACCTTCATTTGCTACCGCTTTTCCTCGCCTGCCGCTTGAGCACGAACACCGTCAGGCGTCCGCCGAGACCGGCGAAGGGAGCGTAAAACATGCCGGTCAATATCGTACTCATCACAAGATCGGAGAGGGAAATCTCTTTCGGTTCGGTCACGAGAGCGAGCATCTGCTGGAACGTTGGGGCCTCTTCGGGAGCCATGCGGCTCGCCCACGCCACCAGAAGCTTGAGGCTGTCGAGGCCCGGAATGTAACCGAACTGCGTCTCCAGCAGGTATGCGGCAAGCACCGAGAGCGCTCCGCCGAAGAGGCCGCTCATCGCGCCAAGCACGAAGGCTTCGCCAGACTCCAGCCGCACCTGGTGGTGCATGATGTAGTACCAGGCCGCCGCCGATCCGGAGGCGATGATACCGGCAAACAGAAAAGCATTGATCAACGTCAGGTAGGGCAACGTCGTCGTCAGCACGAGCAGCACGGCTCCACCAAGCACGGCGGTCACTTTCGACGGACGCCCCGGTACAGTTTCGACTCCCATCGTTCAGGCGGAAAAAAGATCGTTCAGAAAATCATCCATCGTATAAAAGCCGGGCGACGTTGCGTGGCGAGCAACCAGCCACTCTGCGGCGCGGACTGCGCCCGAAGCGAAACCGGTGCGGTTCTTGGCGGTATGGGTCAGCTCGATGGAGTCCGACTCGGAATCGATCAGCGCCGAATGAACGCCGAAGACCGAGCCGAGACGGATCGAGGCAACCTGAAGCTCGTCGCTCTGCAACTTGCGGCCATCCTGAAGCTCGCGGACGACTGTACGCTTGCGCGGATTCGATTTCAGAATCTCCTCGGCGGCCTTGATCGCCGTGCCGCTCGGAAAGTCCGCCTTGCCGGTGTGGTGCTGCTCGGAGAGCGCAATGTCGAATTGCTCGAAGGGCGCGATCAGCCTCGCGGCTTCGCGGAGCGTGCGGAAGAAGATGTTGACGCCAAGCGAGTAGTTGGCGGAGTAGAAAAGGGATGCGCCCTCAGCAGCCACCCGCTCGCGAACCTGCGGCATCGCGTCGTCCCAGCCGGTGGTGCCCACCACGACCGGCACGCCCGAAGCGACGAGCGCCGGATAGTTGGCAAGGAATGCGCTTCTGACGGTAAAGTCGATGATGACATCCGATCCGCTGAACGCGGCGGCGTCGATGGTATCGTTGACATCGAGCACGCGATTGACGACGTGCTGGCCCGAGGCGGCGACAACGTCGGCTATCTGACGGCCCATGCGGCCATTACCGACCAATGTGATATTCATGATCTCAGCTTGTTCTTGAAATTCTGGTTGTTGGTTCAGGCGCACTCACTGGCCGATAAGGTCGAGGATGCGGTCGAGGTCTTCGCCTGAAAAATATTTGATGTGAATCTCCCCTTGGCCCCCCTTCTTTTCGACGAGGCTGACCTTGGTGGCGAGCCGCTCGCGGAGCTGGCTTTCGATCTGGCCGATCTGCGCGGCGCGGGGTTCGGGAGTCGCCTTCGGTTTGGGCTTGTCCTTGAACATGTTGTTGACGAGCGCTTCGGTCTGGCGCACCGAAAGCTGATGCGCGACGATCTGCCGCCACACCTTGAGCTGGAGATGCTCGCTCGGCAGATTGATGAGCGCCCGGGCGTGGCCGGAGGAGATTTCGCGAGCGCGGATGCTGTCCTGAATCTGGCGCGGCAGCTTCAGGAGGCGCAGGAAATTGGCAACCGTGGAGCGGTTCTTGCCCACCTTCTGGGCGACCTCGTCCTGCGTGAGGTTGCACTTGGTCACGAGACTGCGGAGCGCGAGAGCGACCTCGATGGCGTTGAGGTCTTCGCGCTGAATGTTCTCGATGAGGGCGAGTTCGAGCTTGCTGGCGTCCTCGCGAGCTTCGATGACATAGGCGGGAATGAATTTGAATCCGGCGGACTTGACCGCGCGAAGCCGTCGTTCGCCGCTGATGAGCAGGTAGCTGTCGCCGTCGCGGCAGACAGTCACCGGCTGGATCACGCCATTTTCGATGATCGAATTGCGCAAATCATCAAGCGCCGTAGCGTCGAACTCCTGTCGAGGCTGGAACGGATTGACCCTGATCTGCTCGACCGGAAGGCTGCCGATCGCGCCCTCCTGGATTTTTTTTGTTTCTTCAGCTTTTTCGGCGGCTGCAAAGCCCTCTTCGGAGATCAGCGCTTTCAGACCCCTGCCCAGTGCTTGTTTAGACATATACTCTCGATTAACCGGCCACCTACTGCTGCCGAACTTTGAATTTCCTGATGTTGCCATCGCGCTCGAATATCTCCTGCGCAAGATCGAGATAGTCCTTCGAGCCGAGGCTCTGGGCGTCGTACAACAGCGCCGGCATTCCGTGGCTCGGAGCCTCCGAAAGCCTGACGTTCCTGCGGATGTAGGTCTTGTAGACCTTGTCCTTGAAAAACTTCTTGACCTCCTCGGCAACCTGCGTGGCGAGCCTGAGCCGCGCGTCGAACATCGTCACCAGCACCCCTTCGATTTCGAGCTTCGGATTCAGATGCTTCCGGACGATGCTGATGGTGTTGAGCAGCTTGCCCAGCCCTTCGAGGGCGTAATACTCCGCCTGCACCGGAATGAGCACCGAATCGGCAGCGGTGAGCGAGTTGAGCGTGATGAGGCCAAGCGAGGGCGGGCAGTCGATGATGATGTAATCGTACTGGTCGCGCACCGCTTTCAGCGCCTTCTGCATCACATACTCCCGCTCGCGCATGTTGACCAGCTCCACCTCCATGCCGACAAGATTGACGTTCGAGGGCAGGACGTCGAGGTATTCGAGGCCGGAGGGCTTGATCGCGTCCCGAATCTCCCCCCCGTTCAACATCACGTTGTAGAAGGTGTTCTCGATCTCGTCTCCGGTTTCAAGTCCGAAACCCGAGGTGGCGTTGGCCTGCGGATCGATGTCGATCAGAAGGGTCCTGAATTCGGATATCGCAATGGAAGCCGCAATATTCACCGCGGTGGTCGTTTTACCAACCCCGCCTTTCTGGTTTGCAATAGCAATGACTCTACCCATGAACAGTAGCCAGCGAAATGGAAAATATTCAAGCGGTTGCTCTTCTTCGGCGAAACGACCTATAGTATAATACATGCATATGCTTTTACAAACAGTTATATCGACCCATGAAAAGGCTTGACGCCGATTTTTACCAGACGCCCACGCTCATGCTCGCCGAGCGGCTCCTCGGCAAGATTTTCGTCCACCGCGATGCATCGGGCCGGGTGACGAGGGGACGGATCGTCGAAACCGAAGCCTACCTCGGCGAAGGCGACGAAGCGTGCCACGCCTGGCGGGGGATGACCGAACGCAACCGGGTGATGTTCGGGCCGCCGGGTCACTTGTACATTTACTTCTCCTACGGCTGCCACTATCTGGCCAACATCGTCTCGGAGCCGGAAGGAGTGGCAGGCGCGGTGCTGCTCCGGGCGATGGAACCGGTCGAAGGGATCGAATGGATGCGGGAGCGGCGGAAGATTGCGGACGAACGAGCGCTGATGAGCGGCCCTGGCAAGCTCACCCAGGCGCTTGGCATCGGCCCGGCGCACTACGGCGAGTCCCTCTTCGGCGACACCTGCTGGCTCGAAGAGGCTCCGGAAATCCCGCCGGAGCTGATCGGCACGAGCAGGCGCATCGGCATTTCGCGCAGCACGAAGTTGCTTTGGAGGAAGTTCGTGACCGATTCGCCGCATGTCTCGAAAACGCAATCCGGCGCTTCGCCAAAAAAGAGGAAAAAAAGGTTGGAAAGTAGCTGAAATTTCTTTCTTTAGGCTCGTACGGTACACGAGGGAACCTCATCAAGTCAACCTCACGCCAGCCATGATCGGTACTCCAATCCTTCCCGAAATCCGCGAGCTGATCGAGCAGAGGAACTTCAGCGCCCTGCAACGCCTCTTCGACGACTGGCTGCCGGTTGACTTGGCCGAACTGATCTCCGACCTGCCCGAAAACGAGCAGGCGATCCTCTTCAGGCTGCTCACCAAGGATGTGGCGACCGAAACTTTCGAGTACCTCGACTTCGACGCCCAGCAGAACCTCCTTAATGCCCTGACGCAGAAGGATGTCTCGCACATCCTCAACAGCATGTCGGCGGACGACCGCACGGCCTTGCTCGAAGAGCTGCCCGGCCCGGTGGCGCAGGAGCTGATCAAGCTGCTCTCGTTCAAGGAGTTCAAGATCGCCAAAACGCTACTCGCCTACGCCGAGGACAGCGTCGGGCGTCTCATGTCGCCGGACTTCCTGAGCGTCAAGAAGGACTGGGAGATCAGCCGCGTGCTCGAATATATCCGCACCTATGGCCACGAGAGCGAAACGCTGAACGTCATCTACGCGGTGGATGACCACGGCAAGCTGGTCGGTGAAATGCTCGCCCGCGACCTGTTACTCTCGCCGCTCGACAAAAAGGTCGAGGAGATCATCGACGAAGACAAGCTGATCACCCTCACGGCCACGCAGGATCAGAAGGACGCGCTCGAAGCGTTCAAGCGCTACGACCGCGTCGCGCTTCCGGTTGTCGATTCCAACGGCTACCTGATCGGCATCGTGACGGTTGACGACATGCTCGACGTCGCCGAAGAGGAGGAGACCGAAGACATCCAGAAGTTCGGCGGTATCGAAGCCCTCGAAGAGCCGTACATCGATGTGCCGCTGCCCGAGCTGGTCAGAAAGCGCGCCGTCTGGCTGGTGGTGCTCTTCCTCGGCGAGATGCTCACCGCCTCGGCCATGACCTATTTCGAAGGCGAGCTGGCCAAGGCGATCGTCTTGGCCACCTTCATTCCGCTGATCATTTCGAGCGGCGGCAACTCCGGCTCGCAGGCCGCCACGCTCATCATCCGTTCGCTCTCGCTTGGCGAAATCACCCTGCAGGACTGGTGGAAGGTAATGCAGCGCGAAATCATGTCGGGGCTGATGCTTGGCAGCATCCTTGGCGTCATCGGCGTCGTCAGGGTGGTGCTGTGGGCCACGATACTCGGCCACTACACGACCGTCTGGCTCCTGATCGGCATCACGGTCGGCTTCTCCCTGATCGGCATCGTGCTGTGGGGCACACTCGCCGGATCGATGCTTCCGCTGCTGCTCAAACGCCTCGGCCTCGACCCGGCCACCTCATCGGCCCCGTTCGTCGCCACGCTGGTGGACGTCACCGGCATCGTCATCTACTTCAGCGTCGCCTCCCTGCTTCTCAAAGGCGTGCTGCTGTAGCCGGGGGAAAAAACCGCTGAACATGGAAACGGGCACCATACTCTGGATCGTCGCCGCGCTCCTGCTCATCGCCGGTTTCGCGGGGCTTATCGTGCCTGCGCTGCCCGGCGTGCTGCTGATCTTCGCAGGCCTCGTCTTCGCCGCCTGGGCGGAAGGCTTCGCCTACGTCGGCTGGGGCACGATCACGATCCTCGCCGTGCTCACCGCCTCAGCGTACATCATCGACTTCCTCGCCGGACTCTTCGGAGCGAAGCGCTTCGGCGCAGGCAGATACGGCGTCATGGGCGCAGCCATTGGAACCGTCATCGGCCTCATCTTCGGCCTGCCCGGCATCATCCTCGGCCCCTTCATCGGAGCCGTCCTCGGCGAACTCTACGCCCAGAAAGACCTCCAGTCCGCCAGCACCGCCGGACTGGGAGTCTGGATCGGCATGGCCATCGGCATCGCCGCCCGAATCGCCGTAGCGTTTGTTATGGTTGGGGTGTTTCTGCTGGCAAGGTTTGTGTGAGGAATATTCTCTGAAAATCGATCGACATCTGTCATCCAGAGAGTTGTTGATAAAACGCAAAAAAACAACCGCTTTGCAACTTTCTTTATAATCCGCGACTCTGTAACCAGTCAAGGATTCGATCTGCAACTTGCTGCCAGTCTGGCTCCAGCATTATATCATGCGCCATATCGGGAAATAGTTCGGCTTCGCTCCCGTAGGCGCGAGCTGTCAATTGTTGTTCATCAATCGAAAAAACATGATCGTTTACCGCACCAAGCACCTGCGCTGGAGTGTTGACTTTTTCAGGTCGAGGAAGATCGAGAAACATGGTTTCAAGCACCATCAAGAATGACTCAGACTGGAGGCGCGCAAAATGGCGGAGGTTTTCTTCCGCCGTTACTTTGGGCGAGAAAAATGCCTCATGCGTCAATGCAGGCGTTTCTACCATATGCCAGGGATTCAATAAAAGAAGCGATTTCAGAAATTTCGAGGGATGCCGCGAAGCATAACGCATCACAAAGTTTAATATCCCGGACACTGGAATTGTCGCCAGCAAAATACCCGCGGCGGCGCTATGCGTTTCAAGATATTTCTGCACGACATAACCACCCATCGAGTGCCCAACGAGAATCGGCGGATTGTTCAGCATCCGCGCAACTTGCGCGACATCGGCAACATAGCCGCGAGATGCGCTATGCCAGCGAATCCCGTTTCGCCCTTCGCTCGCGCCATGTCCGCGCAAGCTGACGGCATATGACGCATACCCTCGCTCTGCAAAATAGGGCAGAAAGTTCTCCCAGCACCATGCCGCATGCCATGCTCCATGCACAAAGAGAATGGGATTCGGACGAGTAACCGTCTCGACTTGAGAGATAACTTCAAGTTGCATGGGTTGTTGTCTTTTATTTTTTTCACCGGCACGACAGTCTCAGGAATATACGCTTGCGGTGTGCCCGAAATGAAAAAAAGACGACGGCGAAGGAGAAAAAGGCATCCGAAGCATTCCACCGGGCGATCCTCGCCGCGCTCACCGCAACGTTATGCAGTTGTTATGGTTGGAGTGTTTTTGAGGGCGAGGTTTGTGTGAGGAAGATTGAGAATAAATCATACAAATAAATTATTCACTTCACACTCATTCGACGACATGATTTGATCATAATTTTCACAATATCCGCTAAACCCTTATCTATTTTTTTCTCCTTACCGAATGTAACTAATTGTATTGGTGGACTATTGTATGATTCTTGAATCATTAACCCACCGAGCAATTTTGCAACAATCTTATTATCCTTAAACTCTTGCTTAAGTAGTCGCCGTAGACCAGATGCCAGTAAATCAACAACTTGGATACCCGGATAGGATCTTGAATCAATAAACGTTATATCTTGCCGAACTATTTTCTGAATATCGAAAGCTTCATAATTCTTAAGATGGGGAAATTTTTCGATTAGATACTCCGGAATCTCTCCTTTCTTGTAAATATATTCAGACATTGAACTATAGTCACACCAATCAAGTTTAGCTCCTGGCTCTAACAAAGAAAATGTCTGCAATAGTGCTGGAGAAAACTTTTCAAATGCATCTTCAAAGTCAATCTTTTTATGCAATTCTTTTTTATCAATCTTCCAACTAAAACATTTTAATGATTCGGGCTCTCTTTGAACAAAATACTTGATTCCCCGATCAACAAATGAATGCATCAACAAAATCTGACAAAACAACTGAATATAGAGTTGTACTGGAAGACGCTCAATCTGAGAAGTTAGATTTCTTAAAGCTTCTTTTCCGCTTTTATATTTCATTTTTTCTATATTCTTCATGACCGATAAAGCCAGAGTCTCTTGATGCTTTTTAACCAAATCTTCAAAGTTTAGACTCGAATCGGTTGCAGTACAAAGAAGAACTCCATCTAATACATTTAAGTTTTCTAAAAATTTAATATAACTCAATTCATGGATTTGATGGAGTTTAATTTCTTGAGACTTATCTTTATTTTCACGACGCTTTAAATCTATAAGAATACTTTCATACTTCTTCCTTTCTGTTTCTGGACATGCATAAGCGGCAACTATACACCATGAATTTTCTAATGCGCCCTTAACAGCAAAGCTTCCTGCTTCATCTATTAGAATTTCCATACTTTTGAGAAAACTTTTTTAGCACCGATGATAAGCAACAGTTTTAATAGTACACAAATAGTGCACAAAAAACCAAAAAAGGACAGCAAGGACATCAGGGACAACAATATGAAAAATTGTCCCTTTTTGCCCCTGCTGTCCTTTAAGTCCTTTTATTCTAACTCAGTGCTTGAAGTGCCGCATCCCGGTGAATACCATCGCGAGATTGTTGGCGTCGGCGGCTTCGATGACTTCGTTGTCGCGGATCGAGCCTCCCGGCTGGATGACGGCGGTTACGCCTGCTTCGGCGGCGGCGAGCAAGCCGTCGGCGAACGGGAAGAAGGCGTCGGATGCGACGACCGAACCCTTCAGGTCGAGGCCGACTTCCGAGGCTTTCCAGCGGGCGATCTTCGAGGAATCGACGCGCGACATCTGGCCCGCGCCGACGCCGAAGGTCTGGCGGTTCTTGACGTAAAGAATCGTGTTGGACTTGATGTGCCGACAAATCTTCCAGGCGAACATCAGGTCGGCCAGCTCCTCCGCGGTCGGCTGGCGTTTGGTGACCACCTTCAGCTCTTCGGGCGTGACCATCTTGCTGTCGCGCTCCTGCACAAGCATCCCGAACGGTGTCGATTTGAACTCCCAGCCCGCTTTCGGCAGCGCCTGCTTCTGGAGCACGAGGCGGCGATCCTTCTTCTTCATGAGCAGGTCGAGCACCCCCTCTTCGAAGGCCGGGGCGATGAGAATTTCGGTGAAGATTTCGTTCACGGCGTTGGCCGTCTCCATGTCGAGCGGGCGGTTGAAGGCGATGATGCCGCCAAACGGAGCCTGCGTGTCGGTCGAGAAAGCTTTGCGATAGGCTTCGCAGAGCGATGAAGCCTGCGCGACGCCGCAGGGATTGGTGTGCTTGACAATCACCACGGACGGCTCTTCTCCGCTGAACTCCTCGATGATGCCAGCCGCAGCGGCGATGTCGAGCATGTTGTTGTACGACAGTTCCTTGCCGTGCAGCTTCTCAAAAATCGCACTGAACGAGCGCGTGCCGCAGCCGTCGTTCATCCGGTAGAATCCGGCGCTCTGGTGCGGGTTCTCGCCATAGCGCATGTCGAGTTCCTTTTCGAGCCTGACGGTCATCGTCTCGCCTTCGCCCTCGATTCCGGCAGCCTTCGCCATGTAAGCCGCGATGGCTGTATCGTAGCGCGAGGTCAGGGCGAACACTTTGGCCGCGAGCGTCAGGCGGGTCGCCCTCGTGGTCGCGCCGCCTTTCGAACGCATTTCGTCAAGCACGGTGGCGTAATCGGCGGAATCGGTAATCACCGTGACCGACTCGTTGTTCTTGGCCGCGCTGCGCAACATCGACGGGCCGCCAATGTCGATATTCTCGATCGCCTCCTCGAAGGTCACGTCCGGCTTGGCGATGGTCGCCTCGAAGGGATAGAGGTTCACCGCCACGAGGTCGATGAACCCGATGCCGTTCTCTTGCGCCGCCAGCTGGTGCTCGGGGTTCTCGCGCACGGCAAGCAGACCGCCGTGGATTTTCGGGTGCAGCGTCTTGACCCTGCCGTCCATGATCTCCGGAAAACCGGTGATTTTCGAGATGGACTCTGCGGCGATACCGGCATCCTGAAGCGATTTCAGTGTGCCGCCGGTGGAGAAGATTTCGACACCCATCGACGCCAGTTCGCGGCAAAAATCGACGATGCCGGTTTTGTCGGAAACGGAAACGAGCGCCCGTTTGATGACAGGATCAAGCATGAGCTGAGAGTTGGTTTGGCCTGGTGGCGTTGGAAAAGGCGGAATTTAAGAAAAAAAGCGGAGATTCCCGGGAGAAGCCTGTTGTATTGTTACTTCAAGAGTGTCGATCACACATTTCAATGCAGGATTGGTCATACAGCTCTTCTTTCATATGCCTTTATGCATTGTATTGAGCAACCAGGCCATGTTTTGACCGAGAATTTTCAGTGTATGCAGCCCCTCTTTGTCGCCACACACTTCACCTTTGTCAAAGCCGATACCTGTGTTCCAGTAACATGAACCGGGCACGATCATCTGCTCAATCAAGAAAAAATTGTTGATGGCCAGAAACGCATTCAGTGAGCCTTCCCTGCTGGCCGCAACCACAGCAGCACCGACTTTGCGCTTGAACATGCTGCCATTGGCACAACCAACTGCGCCAGCGCGATCTATCAGTGCTTTAATCTCTGTGGTGACATTGGCAAAATAGGTTGGTGATCCTATAATGATTCCGTCTGCCTTCAACATCTTTTCAATACAGGTGTTTATCATGTCATTGTCAATCTCGCACCGCTGATTTTTTTTCTTCCAGCAAAGGTTACATGCCGAGCAACCCCTGACGGACTCTCCGCCAATCCAAACGACCTCTGTTTCAATCCCCTCTTTCTCAAGCTCCTGAAGCACTACACTTATCAGGATATGGGTATTCCCGTTGATACGCGGGCTGCCATTGATAGCGACGACCTTCATATTTCTTCAGATTATTACCATAGCCAGGTTGACGAGTGTGCGCGTACTCCGGACTCGCAGGACAAAAAAGAATTTTTCTGCCTGTAACCGGAGTTTATGGTTCTTCTCAAGAATTACCCTCAATAGTATTTTATAAAGGAAATCACGAAAAAATGACGTAATCAATCCCGAAAAGCCAGGAAAACGGAGCGAAGAAACCGGAGTGAATACATAGCACATAAGAATTTCGATCCCTACAGGTTTGAACCGACAGAGCTATCAGCTTGCGGAACAAGGTTTTCGAGATGTCCTGAAAAGAGAAACGTAACCAAACTTTTAATGTACTCTGGCTTCATTCTGACAAAATACAAGATATTTCATGTCATCAACAGGGCACGAATGCTTAGGAGTATCGTTGATGTAGTTCGGGAGATATTGGGCTGGATGCCTAAACTTTTGAAATGAAGAGCGTTCGGGTGCATATTAGAGGAGTTTCATGAAATCCAAGGCGAGCAATCTGCATGAGTGACGACAAAAAACGGCTGGCGGTATTCTGCTCGGGAACGGGCTCGAACTTCAGGGCGCTGTTCGATGCGATCATCGAGCGCGAACTGCCCGCCGAAATCGTGATGTGCCTGTCGAACCGCTCGCAGTGCGGCGCGATGGATTTTGCGTGCGAGTACGGCATCGAGACCGTGCACCTATCGGAATCGCAGTTCGCCACGCTTGACGAGTTCGCCCGCGCCATGCTGAACGCGCTTCAGGAGCGGCGAATCGACCTGATCATGCTGGCCGGTTATCTGCGCAAGATTCCGGACGCGGTGATCACCGCCTACCCCGAAAAGATCGTAAACATCCATCCGTCGCTGCTTCCGCAGTTCGGCGGCGCGGGCATGTACGGGATGCGCGTGCACGAGGCGGTCATCGCGTCGGGCGAGACCCGGAGCGGCGCGACGGTGCATTTCGTGAATGAGGAGTACGACAAGGGGCGGATCATCATGCAGAATCATGTGCCGGTGCTGACGGGCGACACGCCTGAAACCCTGGCCGAGCGGGTGCTCCGCTGCGAACACCGGCTCTATCCCGCCGCGCTTGAAAAACTTCTTGCCGAACAGAAGTCATGACGGGTGAGATCATCAAGGTCAGCGAGATTTTCCACTCGATCCAGGGCGAGTCCTCGTTCGCGGGCTGGCCATGCGCCTTCGTGCGCCTCGCCGGATGCGGCCACGGCTGCCGATACTGCGATACGACCTACGCCGAAGAGACGGGCACGGCGATGACGGTTGACGAGATCGTGCAGCGCGTGCTCGCCTTCGACGCGCCGTGCGTCGAGGTCACCGGCGGCGAGCCGCTGCTTCAGCCCGGCGCGTTCGAGCTGCTCTCCGCCTTGTGCGACCGGCATCCGGTCGTGCTGCTCGAAACGGGCGGCTTCCTGCCGGTCGAGCGCGTCGATAAGCGCGTACACGCGATCATCGACATCAAGACGCCGTCGTCGGGCGTGTCGGAGCGGAACTGCGCCGCGAACTTCGCTCTCGCCCTCGACGAGCCGGGGCGCTTCGAATTCAAGATTGTCGTCGCCAGCCGCGAGGATTACCTGTGGGCGAAAGAGTTCGTTGCTGATCACGGCATTCTCGGCAAGTGCTCGACCATCTTCGGCCCGGTCTTCGGCGAACTCGAACCGCGCCTGCTCGCCGAATGGATTCTCGAAGACCGGCTTCCCGTCAGGATGCAGCTCCAGCTGCACAAGTACATCTGGCAACCGGACGCGAGAGGAGTGTAAATGACGAGCCTCTCCGTCATCGTGCCGCTCTACAACGAGCGGGAGTCGCTGCCCGAACTGTGCGACCGCCTGTTCGAGGCGCTGCAAAGTGCAGAGTTGGCGCGATGCTTCGACGCTCTGTTCAGCTTCGAAGTGATCATGGTCGATGACGGTTCCACCGACGGTTCCGACAAGGTGATCGGCGAATTGATGGTCAAACGACCGGAACTACGTCTCATCTCCTTTAGGCGGAATTACGGCAAGACCGAAGCGCTGTCGGCGGGATTCCGGGCGGCTTCGGGCAAGGTGGTTGTGACGATTGACGCCGACATGCAGGACGATCCCCGCGAGATCGCGCCGCTCGTGATGAAAATCCGGGAGGGGTTCGACCTCGTGAGCGGCTGGAAACAGGAGCGCAACGATCCGGCAAGCAAAACCGTGCCATCGAAGCTCTTCAACCTGACGACGCGCCTCTTCAGCGGCATTCCGCTGCACGACTTCAACTGCGGCCTCAAGGCTTACAGCCACGAGCTCGTCGCGTCGCTCGACCTGCATGGCGAGATGCACCGCTACATTCCGGTGCTGGCGCAGTGGAAGGGATTTCGCGTGACGGAAATCCCGGTCAAACACCATGCCCGCAAATATGGCACAAGCAAATTCGGCGCGTCTCGGTTCCTGCCCGGACTCTTCGATTTCCTGTCAGTGATGTTCATCACCCGCTACCTCAAGCGCCCAATGCACTTTTTCGGCATGATGAGCCTCGGCAGCTTTTTCCTCGGCTTCTGCATAAGCCTTTACGTCACCATCGAAAAGTACTTTTTCGATAAACCGGCGGGCAACCGGCCGATTCTGTTCCTCGGCATCCTGCTCATCATCCTCGGCGTGCAGTTCTTCTCGACCGGCCTCGTCGGCGAGCTGCTCACGACGCGCCCTTCACGCCACGGCGGCTGGTCGATCCGCCGGACGGCTAACCTCCCGGACGAGATCGTCGAACGATTGACGGAGTAAGCCGCCACACGTCGCGACAGACCAGATTTATCAACACAAAACAGTAGTGCCATGAAACGGGTAGGCGCCCATGTCAGTATCGCCGGAGGCGTCGAGAACGCCCCACTGAACGCCAGAGAGATCGGCGCAAAAGCGTTCGCGATGTTTACGCGGAACCAGCGCCAGTGGCACTCTGCTCCGCTTTCGGCGGCCTCGATTGACGCCTTCCGGCGAAACTGCGAGGAGGCGGGATTCCTGCCCGGCTATATCCTGCCGCACGACAGCTACCTGATCAACCTCGGCAATCCGGAAGCCGACAAGCTTGAAAAGTCGCGCCAGGCGTTCATCACCGAAATGAAGCGCACCGAGGCGCTCGGTCTCACGATGCTGAACTTCCATCCCGGCAGCCATGTCAATCTGACGGACGAAGATTCGTGCCTCCGGCTCATCGCCGAATCGGTGAACCGGTCGCTCGATGCCACGGTGGGCGTGACGGCGGTGATCGAAAATACGGCAGGGCAAGGCAGTAATCTCGGCTGGCGATTCGAGCATCTGGCGCGGATCATCGAGCTGGTCGAAGACAAGACGAGAATCGGCGTCTGCCTCGACACCTGCCACCTCTTCGCGAGCGGCTACGATTTGAGGACGCCCGAAGCGTTCGACGCCACACTAACGGAGTTCGACCACGTGGTGGGTTTGACGTATCTGAGGGGAATGCACCTGAACGACGCAAAGCAGAAGCTCGGCAGCAAGGTTGACCGGCACGAGTGCATCGGCAAGGGAATGATCGGCCTCGACGCCTTCGCCTACATCATGCGCCACCCGACACTCGAGGAGATCCCGCTGATCCTCGAAACCCCCGACTCCGACGGCTGGGCCAAAGAAATAAAAATGCTCTACAGTCTCACAGCAGGGTGAACACCGATGCTCCGGTTTTCACCCTGCTGTCCTTGCCGTCCCTGAAGTCCTTAAAGTTCTTGCGGCTCTCTTTTCAAGAAACTCTGATGAACCGCGCCACCGACCAGCTGCTGCCGAACAAGCCAAGCACAACGCCAAGCAGCGCAAGCGCCGGATAGATCACGTAAGTCGAAGGGTGCAGAATCTGGTAAATCGCCGGTTCGTATCGCAAGAGCGCCTGCTCGAAAACCAGCCAGAGGCCAAGCGCGGCAAGCCCGCCGGAAACCAGCCCCTGAATGATTCCCTCGAAGAGGAACGGCGCGCTGATGAACCAGCGGGTCGCGCCGACCAGCCGCATGGTCTTGATCTTGTCGCGGCGGGCGTAGATGGCAAGCCGGACGGTAAAGGCGTTCAGGATGATGGTCGCGAGCGCGATGACACCGCCAACTCCGGCGGTTATGAGCGTAAAGAGCCGCGCGTTCTTTTCGATGCTCGCCAGATACTCCTTGTTGTAGCGGACATCGAGTCCCCCGTCAAGCGCCGTGATCTCGCCCTCGATCTTCGCGATACTTGAGGGATCGGCGTGACCCGGCTCGATGCTCACCTCGACGGAGCGCGGCAGCGGATTCACGCCGAGAATGCCCACGACATCCGCGCCGAATTCTCGGGAGAACCGTGATGCGGCCTCGTTGCGCGAGATAAAATAGCTCTGCGAAACGCCGGGAATCGATTTCATCCGCTCGCTCAGCGAACCAGCCAGGGCGTCACTGACGCGGTCATCGAAAAAAACCTCAAGTTCGACGCGCGAACGCACCTCGTGAATTAGTTGGTAAAAGCTGAAGGAGACCGTTCCGAACAGTCCGAGCAGGAGCAGTGAAAAAAATCCCGTGGCGATGGTCACGCTTGCCGGAAGCTTGGCCCGGCCAATCCCCGCAAACCCCTCTTTTATGCTGTAAAGCAGACTCATAATGTCCTTATCAATTCGGCTTCTGAAAATTTTATCTCGAAGATTCAAAAAAAGCTGTTGGAAATCCAACTTTTTTTTCGGATTATTAGCCCATCACGATGGGGCTATAGCTCAGTTGGTAGAGCATTTGCATGGCATGCAAAGGGTCAGGAGTTCGAGTCTCCTTAGCTCCACAAGATAAATCGAAAGAAGCGCAGATTTCCCCCTGCGCTTTTTTCATTTACGCCTCTTTGGCGATCGTTGCTCAGGAGCGCTTCGCACCCCGTCCAACTCCCGAAACGAGAAAAATCATCCCTACAAACAGAGAGGCCCCGAGACCGGCAGCAATGTTCATCGCCCCCGCAACCGCAACCGTCGCCGCGTTCAGCCTGATAACCGCTCCAGTGACCGGCGCCACCGCCAGATGAGCGACCGCCGTCAGCACGGCAAACAGAAAACTGCTCGCGATACCGCCCGCGAACGAGACGAAATAGCGCTCGCGCTTCCCCTCCTTGACCGCTTTCTGCCGTTCGAGCTGCTTCAGCGAACCGGGATCGAGCCGGTTCTTCACAGCCTTCGCCACGAGCGCGATAACGATCAGCACCGGCGCGTAGAAGAGATAGACCTGCATCGTTTCAGCGCGATCCGGACGGAAGCCGCTGGCGTCGAGCCAGGCCGAAGCCTTGCCGAGCATCCAGGTCGAGGTGAAGAAAAACACGGTGCCCCAGAGCAGGGTAATCAGAATCCAGGTCCATACCGACTCAGATGGAGATTTCTTTGGCGAAGCGTTCATAACGAATTGAATTGTGTGTTGTTGCGGGTGATTGCGTCCATGCAAACAAACGGCATGAGCGGCCATTCAATTCCTTACGGATGAAAGTCTTAAGAATAAAACCCGTGGCGTGGCCAAGCTGTGGCTGATGGGTCGATAAGGTAAAAAAGCGGAAGCGAACGCTTTTGCCTGTTTGATTGTTTTTAATTTTGACCTTGATATATTAGCTTCACATGCCTTTAAAAGGCAAAGATTTTACACAATCTCAAGATTTCACCTATATGTGCGGAGTTTTCGGCGTTTTTAATTCAAAAACTCCCGCCGAAGATACCTTTTACGGCCTCTACTCGCTTCAGCATCGAGGACAGGAGGCGGCAGGTATCGTGGTTGCCGAATACAACAAGGCAAAGAAGAAAACGCTGTTCAAGCAGCATAAAGGTCCGGGCCTGGTCTCGGAGGTGTTCAGGGACGAGCAGATTTTCGATAACCTGAGCGGCTATGCGGCCATCGGTCACAATCGCTACTCGACCACCGGCGCTTCGAAATCGAACAATAATATCCAGCCCTTCTCCCTCACCTATCGCTCCGGCAGCCTCGCCATAGCCCATAACGGAAACCTCACCAATTCGAGAGCGCTTCGCAAGGAGCTGACCGAGGATGGAGTCATTTTTCAGGCCTCTTCAGACACTGAAATCATTCCGCATCTGGCGGCCAGAAGCAAGGAAAAAGAACCAATCCACCAGATTTACGATGCATTGCGGCAGGTCGAGGGCGCCTATTCGATCGTCATTCTCGCCAACAACCAGATGATCGCCGCCCGCGATCCATACGGCGTGCGCCCTCTGGCTCTCGGAAAGAAGATCGATCCGGCGACCGGCAATATGGCCTACGTCGTGGCGAGCGAAACCTGCGCGTTCGACATCATCAAGGCAGAGTACATCCGCGACATCGCGCCGGGTGAGATTCTGCTGATCGATCACCTTGCCATAGACAACGAAAAACCGGTCTCGATCTTTCTGCCGCCGGTCGAGCGAAAAGCGCGCTGCATCTTCGAGTACGTCTATTTCGCCCGTCCCGACAGCTTTATTTTCGAGAACTCGGTGGACAAAGTGCGCCGGAACCTCGGCAAGAATCTCGCGCGGGAATCGACCATCGAGCGGAAAGAGAGCGAAAAAGAGCTGGCTGTCGTCAGCGTGCCCGACTCGTCGAACACTGCCGCACTCGGCTTCGTCCGGGAGAGCACCAAGCTCGGCAAACCGGCGCGTTTCGAGCACGGCCTCATCCGCAACCACTACGTCGGACGCACCTTCATCCAGCCGGGCATCCAGAGCCGAGAAATCAAGGTTCGCTCCAAGTACAACATCGTGCGCGGCGTCATGCAGGGGCGTCCGATCATTCTCGTCGATGACTCGATTGTGCGTGGCACAACAGCCAGAATGCTCATCAAGCTGGTGCGCGAGGCCAATCCCGCGGAGATTCATCTGCACATCAGCTCGCCGCCGATCACCAACCCCTGCTTCTACGGCATGGACTTCCCGACCAAACGCCAGCTGCTCACCCACATGCTTGCCGACGCGGAGCACGAGCTTGGCGACATCGAAAAAATCCGGGAGTACATCGGCGTGGACTCGCTGCGCTACCTCTCCATGCAGGGCCTGCTCAACAGCGTACCGAAATTCGATGGCGAAGAGTGCAGTTACTGCACAGCCTGTTTCAGCGGCGATTACCCGATCCCGATTACCGACGTCACGACCGACAAGGAAGAGAACGACTGACGCCGGTCAACAACGTCACATCGGGAAACCATCATCGAGCCTTCTGAAGCCCTTCTTGCCCTCAAGCAGGACGGCTTTTTTTGTTGGACAAAACTTGCAAATACCCGCATCCGGAAATGTAAAAGGGCCGCCTCGACGAGCGACCCTTTCACATTTGCCCGCTTTTGACGACAGGCTATAATGGCTTGAGACCTATTTCTTGGTCTGCTTGAACTCGATCCTGACCGAGGTGTGCGGGACGGCTTCGAGGCGCTTCTTGGGAATGGGCTTGCCCGATTTGGTGCAGATACCGTAGGTTTTGTTGCGAATGCGGTCGAGCGCCTGGTCAACGTAGTGCAGATATTTCTCGTCACGGGCGATGAACATGAAGCGCTGCTCGCGATCCATGGTCTCGGTGCCGTGATCGGCCATGTGCATCGAGTAGTTCGAGTTGATCGAGTCCTCGACGCTCTCTTCGGAGAGCGATGAGCGCAGAATATCGAGGTCGCGCAGAACCTCTTCACGCCGTTTCAGCAGAATCTGCCTGAAGTGCTCGAGCTCCTCGTCGGTCAGATAGGTTTTGGTCAGCCTCGTCTCCTCTGAAGGCTCGACCGGGCTTTCCTGCACAGGAGTGGTTTTCTTCGACATGCTGGTCATGGTTTAGAGGTTCCAACGGCGAACCGTAAAAAAAAGCGAATGCTTATAATACGATCATGAACCGGATTTTTCAAGTGACAGGCGGCACAATTCATTGTTGACCTGCTCCGCGCCGTTGTCCGGCTGCGAGGCGTCGAGAGATAAAAACGCGATGGACGTGGCGAGCGTTTCGTCCATGATGTAGGACTCGCTCTTCCGCGCCGCCGTCAGCAGCTTTTCGCTGCCCGCCACCTTCAGCGTGATCCGGTCGGTAATATCAAGGCCGCTCTCCTTGCGGAGGGTCTGAATTTTACTGACCAGTTCGCGGGCAAGGCCGAGCATTTCAAGCTCTTCGGTGATCTCCGTGTCGAGCGCCACCATGATGCGGTGCGCGTCGTCCGCCGCCACGAGCCACCCCTCGATGTCTTCGTGCACGATGTCAACGTCCGAGCGCTCGATGTTGAAGATGCGTCCGCCAAGATCGATCTCGATGGAGCCTTCGGTTTCGAGGCGCGAAATCTGCTTGTGGCTCATGATCCTGATCTCTTCGGCAAGCAGCTTCATATCCTTGCCGAAGCGTGGACCGAGCGCCTTGAAGTTGGGCTTCGCCTTCTTGCTGATGACCGATCCGTCCTCGTCCTCGACATACTCGATCTTCTGGACGTTGACCTCTTCTTTGATGATCTCCGCGACCAGCTCGTAGGCGGCGCGGGAACCGGGTTCGGCGGCGGCGAGCAGAATGCGCCGGAGCGGCTGGCGCACCTTGATGGTGGCCTTCTCGCGCATGGTGCGCACCAGCGAGGTGATGATCTGCGCCTTCTTCATCCGCTCTTCGAGCGCCGTGTCGATGCAAGCTTGTTCGGCTACCGGCCAGTCGGCAAGATGCACCGATTCAGCCTCGCCTTTGCTGCTGACGCCGGTCAGGTCGAGCCACATTTTTTCGGCGATGAAAGGCGCGAAGGGGGCGAGCAGCTTAGACAGGGTTTCGAGCACCGTGGCGAGCGTCTGGTAGGCCGAGAGCTTGTCCGGCCCCATCTCCCCTTTCCAGAAGCGTTTGCGCGAGCGGCGGATGTACCAGTTCGAGAGGTCGTCCACGGTGAAGTCGCCGATGAGACGGCACGCGCCGGTCAGGTCGTAGCCCTCCATGCGGCGGGTGACTTCAGCGATGAGCGTGTTGAGGCTGGAGAGAATCCAGCGGTCAAGCTCCGAGCGCTCGGCGAACGGAATGTCCGACTCCTGGTTGCGGAAGCCGTCCACGTTTGCGTAGAGCACGAAGAAGTTGTAGCTGTTGATGAAGGCGCGGAAGAACTTGCGCTGCTCCTCCTCGATCTCGTCGGTGTTGAAAAGCTTGGGGCGCCACGGCGGGCTGGTGATCATGAGGTACCAGCGGATCGCGTCCGCGCCGTACCTCTCCATCGACTCGAACGGATCGACCACGTTGCCCTTTGACTTGGACATCTTCTGGCCGTTCTTGTCGAGGATGTGGCCGTTGACGACGAGGTTCCGGTAGGCTGGACGGTCGAAGATGAGCGTCGCGATGGCGTGCAGCGTGTAGAACCAGCCGCGGGTCTGATCGACCCCCTCGGCGATGAAGTCCGCCGGGAAGGTCTTGTCGAACAGCTCCTTGTTCTCGAAGGGATAGTGCAACTGCGCGAAAGGCATCGAGCCGCTGTCGAACCAGACGTCGATCAGCTCCGGCGTGCGGTTGAAGCGCTTGCCGTCGCGGATGAAGTAAATGCGATCCACGAATGGCTTGTGCAGGTCGAGTTCGACGAGGCCCTTGTCGAGCGCCTCGCCGAGATTCATCTGCTCGCCGTCGATCTCGATGAAACCTTCACGCAGCTCCGCGACCGAGCCGACGGCGAAAAGCTTGCCGGAGGCGGGGCCGTCGCCGATGGCGAAATCCTCGGCCACCCACACCGGCAGCGGTGTGCCCCAGAAACGCTCGCGGGAGAGCGCCCAGTCCTTGTTCTCTTCGAGCCAATTGCCAAAGCGTCCCGCGCCGATCTCGGAAGGATTCCAGTTGATCGTCTTGTTCAGCTCCACCATGCGCGGGGCGATGCTGGTGGTGCGGATGTACCACGATTCGCGGGCGTAGTAGATCACCGGCACGTCGTAGCGCCACGAGAAGGGATAGGTGTGCTGGATCGTCTCGCGGCGATAGAGTTTGCCCTCCTCCTTGAGGCGCTGCATGATCGGCTTGTCGGCATCCTTGAAGAACATCCCGGCGTATTCTGGCACTTCAGCGGTAAAGCAGCCGTTGCGGGCCACCGGTTGGAGCATCGGAAGCTGGTACTGCTTCGACAGTTCGTAGTCATCCGCGCCGAAAGCCGGAGCGATATGCACGATGCCCGTGCCGTCGCCGGTCGAGACGAACTCGCCGCACGCCACATACCAGGCGCGACGCTCGGGCGAGAAGTAGTTGAAGAGCGGCTCGTAGTCGCGCCCTTCGAGATCGCTGCCCTTGCAGCGGTCGATCACCTCCCACGCCGACTCGTCGCCGATCTTCTCGACAAGCACCGACAGGCGCGATTCGGCCAGAATCAGCACCTCGCCGGTTTCGCGGTGTTTGACGCGCACGTAGTCGATGTCGCGACCGACCGCCAGCGCCACGTTCGAGATGAGCGTCCACGGCGTGGTGGTCCAGACGAGAATGCTCTCATCAGAATCTTTCAGGCGGAAGCGGACGTAGACGCTCGGATCCTGCACCTCCTTGTAGCCGAGCGCCAGCTCGTGCGAGCTGAGCACGGTCTCGGACTTCGGGTCCTGCGGAACGATCTTGTAATCCTTGTAGATCAGCCCTTTGTCGAAGATAGTCTTCAGCGCCCACCAGACCGACTCGATGTAGTTGTTGTCGCAGGTGATGTAGGGGCTATCCATATCGACCCAGTAGCCCATGCGCTCGGTCAGCTTGCCCCACCCCTCGCGGTTGTCGTCGATGTGGTGGTAGACGAGCGCCCGCGCCTCGCGGTTGAACTCGCCCACGCCGTACTCCTCGACATGCGACTTGTTCTTCAGTCCGAGCTTCTTCTCAACCGAAATCTCGACCGGCAGGCCGTGGGTGTCCCAGCCAGCCTTGCGCGGCACCTCGAAGCCCTGCATGGCGTGGTAGCGGCAGACCACATCCTTGATGGTGCGGCTGAAAACGTGATGCACGCCCGGCTTGCCGTTGACCGTCGGCGGCCCTTCATAAAACGAGTAGATGCCTTTCGGAGCCTCCTTTTCGAGGCTTTTGCGGAAAATAGCCTGTTCGTCCCAGAACTCGCGGACGCGGGCCTCCATGGCGCTGTATGAAAGAGAGGACGGATACTCGGGATAGGTGTCGGGCATGATGGTCAGAATGTCAAGCTGGAAATATCATGAGCGGAGGCGGGAACCGGTCCCGCTTCGCGGAAAAGTCTGAATATACGAGAATCGGCAGGAAAAGAGAAAGGCAGTCCGATTGCGCTGAATCGGGCTGCCTTCATATGCTCTACGCAAGAACGTCCCGGCGCTCGCGCCGGCAACGGACGTTCACTGATGCCTGTTGTCGCTGATCGAGTTATTGATGCCGTCGAGAATCTGATGCGCCACGACCGTCATCGAATCGAGCGCCGAAGCCACGACCTTGCTCAGAGGCGTCAAGGCTCCGTCGAGCATCGTGCCCAAACCGACGAGAATGGTCGCGAAATCGCCTTTCACGACGTCACCAACATGCTGCCCCTGGTTGGGGGTTCTCATTTCTTCAGACATATGCTACCGGGATTTGGATTTGAATCGTAAATATCTTACCGCAATACCAAAACAGATCAATGTATCACAATAATCGGTGCTATACAAGGTGACCGCTGCGGTATAGGTCGAATAAGTCTTATAGGTCGTGTAGGACTTATTCGACCTATAAGACTTATAACGCTTCACCTCTCACAACCGTCCATAGTGATCTTCGAACCGCACGATATCGTCTTCGCCGAGGTAGCCGCCTGATTGCACTTCGATGAGTTCGAGCGGCGCGGCACCGGGATTTTCAAGCCGATGCTTCTCTTCGACCGGGATGTAGATCGACTCGTTCGCCTCCAGCGGAACCTGCTTTTCGCCAACGGTCACCAGCGCCTTTCCCGTCACCACGACCCAGTGCTCCGCCCGGTGGTGGTGAAGTTGCAAAGAGAGAGCCGCGCCGGGCTTGACCGTGATTCGCTTGACCTTGAAGCGTTCGCCCTCATCGACAGTCTCATAGGAACCCCAAGGCCGGTAGACCCGGCGATGGATCAGCGGCTCCTCGCGCTCCTGCAACCGGAGCTGCTCGACAATCGCCTTGACCTCCTGCACCCGCTCCTTCGAAGCCACAAGCACCGCGTCGGCTGTTTCCACGATCACATGATCTTCGAGACCGACGGCCGCCACCAGCCGGCTGGTGGAGTGGATGTAGCTGTTGCGCACCTCATGCGTCAGCACGTCGCCCCGCTTGACGTTGCCCTCGGCATCGCGATCATGCACGCTCCAGAGCGCCGACCATGCGCCGACATCGCTCCAGCCTGCCTGCATGGGCACGACCGCCGCGTTGGCTGTTTTTTCCATGACGGCATAGTCGATGGAATCTGAGGGACAAGCTTTGAATGCCTCGGAATCAAGACGCAGAAAATCGAGATCGCGCCGGGCATTCTCAAGGGCTTTGCGACACGCGACGAGCATTTCGGGCGAGGAGGCTTCAAGCTCGGCGAGATAAACCTCGGGCCGGAACATGAACATCCCGCTGTTCCAGAAATAGTCTCCCGACGCGACGTAGCTTTCCGCCCGCTCGCGCGAAGGCTTCTCGACAAACTCGGCGACAGGCCGGATAGCACCCTCCGAACCGGCAACCGCCCTGATGTAACCGTAACCCGTTTCCGGCGCGTCCGGCACGATGCCGAAGGTTACGAGACGTCCCTTTTCAGCCGTGCTTCGAGCCGATTGGATCGAAGCGGCAAAGGCTTCGGTGTCGAGAATGACATGATCGGCAGGCATGATGAGCATCAGCGAATCCGGATGCTGTTCGACCAGCATCAGAGCGGCAACCGCGGCGGCGGGGGCGGTATTGCGCCCGAAAGGTTCGAGAATGATGGTTCCACCGGCATCGATATGCCGAAGCTGCTCGGCTACAAGGAAGCGGTGATCGTCGTTGCAGACGCAAATGACCAGCCCGGTCTCCGCCACTGCCGAAACGCGCAGCACCGTATCCTGCAACATGGTGTTTTCTCCAAAAAGCGGCAGAAGCTGCTTGGGATACATGGCCCTCGAAAGCGGCCAAAGACGGGTTCCGGCACCTCCACTGAGAATGACAGGAATAATCTCGATCATAATGACGCTACTGATTTCAGGATATTGGCTGCGTGGCGTTCAACGGCCCGCGTACATCTTTTCATAATAGTGCTGATAGGCTCCCGAGGTGACCTCGTCGAGCCACGGCTGATTTTCGAGATACCAATCGACCGTCTTTTCAAGCCCCTCCTCGAAGGTCACGGAGGGCACCCAGCTAAGCTCGCGTTGCAGCTTCGAAGCATCAATGGCATAGCGAAGATCGTGGCCCGCGCGGTCGGTCACGTAGGTGATGAGCTTCTCCGACTCCCCCGCTTCCCGTCCAAGCTTCCGGTCCATGATGTGGCAGAGCAAGCGGATGAGATCGATGTTCGTCCATTCGTTATGCCCGCCGATGTTGTAGGTCTCACCCGCCTTGCCCTGATGAAAGATGACGTCGATAGCTCGAGCGTGATCCACCACCCAGAGCCAGTCCCTGACGTTCAACCCCGCACCGTAGACCGGCAGTGGTTTCCGGAGACGGATGTTGTTGATGAAGAGCGGAATCAGCTTTTCGGGAAACTGGTGCGAACCGTAGTTGTTCGAGCAGTTACTGATCACCACCGGCAGACCGTAGGTATCGTGGAATGCGCGAACGAAGTGATCCGACGAAGCTTTCGAGGCCGAATAGGGACTGTGCGGATCGTAGGGCGTCGATTCGGTAAACATGCCGTCGCTGCCGAGCGAGCCATACACCTCGTCGGTCGAAATGTGGTAGAAGCGCTTGCCCTCATAAGCGCCATCCCACGTCGCCCTTGCCGCGTTGAGCAGGTTGACCGTCCCCAGCACGTTCGACACCACGAACTCGACCGGACTTTCGATGGAGCGATCCACATGCGACTCGGCGGCCAGATGAATAACCGCATCGAACTTGTGCTCCCTGAACAGATCGAGCAAAAACGAGCCATCAGCAATATCGCCCTTCACAAACCGGTAGTTCGGGTTCGACTCGACATCGGTCAGATTGGCCAGATTTCCGGCATAGGTAAGCTTGTCGAGATTGGTGATGGTGTACGATGGCTGCGTTTGCAGAAAATGCCTGACGACATGCGACCCGATAAACCCCGCCCCGCCGGTTATGAGTATGTGCATTGCTAGAATTGATAATGAATAATTGATAATGGACAATGGTTCAGAAGCATGGTCTTTCCTCTTCCCAGCCTATTCGTCCCATAAGTCCCAAAACAACCAAAATCACGAGTTATCACCAACACCCAGCTCCCGCAGCATCTTCAGCAGGCTGTCGCGCCAGTGGGGGATTTCAAGACCCCAAGCATCCTTGATCTTCCGCTTGTTCAGCACGCTGTATGGTGGCCGCCTCACTGGCGTCGGGTACTCATGGCTCTCGATTGGCAAAACCCGGCACGGCAGACCGGCGGCATCCATGACCTCTGTGGCGACATCATACCAGGAACACACCCCCTCGTTGGTGTAGTGGAAGGTCTCCGCGTAACTCCGCGCCAGATCGCATTTTTCGAGGATCGACACAATGGCCCCGGCCAGATCGGCAGCCCAGGTTGGCGTACCCGCCTGATCGAACACCACGCCGATCCGCTCCCGCTCGCCGCCGAGACGCAGCATGGTCTTCACGAAGTTCTGCCCGTAAGCCGAATAGAGCCATGAGGTTCGAATGATTATATGGGAGCAACCGGAAGCGCGAATCGCCTCCTCGCCCTCCCATTTCGACTGACCATACACGCCGCACGGAGCCGCCGGATCATCCTCTCGGTAGGGCCGGTTCGCGTTGCCATCGAAAACATAATCGGTCGAAACATGCAAAAGCAACGCTCCCATAGCTTGTGCAACCGCCGCGAGCACCGCCGCGCCATCACGGTTCACCCTGAACGCCAGATCGACGTCGCTCTCGGCCTTGTCCACCGCCGTGTATGCAGCGCAGTTGACGATCGCGCCGATGCATCGCTCACGGCAAACAGCCTCCACCACCCTCGCATCGGTAATATCGAGTTCTGGCAGATCCATGAAAAACCATCCATCCCGATGCTGCATCTCCCGGATTTTTTGCAGTTCGGAACCAAGTTGCCCGCGGCTGCCGGTAACGAGAATGTTCATTTTTCTGTGATCGTTAGATGCGATTCGAAAAACCTGCTACGACTCCACTTCCAGACCATCGATCTCCTGCAACATCGGCTGACGAAGATCCTTGTCCGAAAGGCTTGCCTCGCTTTCCGGCAACCGCCAGTCGATGCCGATAGCCGGATCGTTCCACCGGATACCCGCATCATGCGAAGGCGCGTAATAGTCCGTGCACTTGTAACTGAAAATCGCCGTCTCGCTCAGAACGGCAAAACCGTGCGCGAAACCGGGCGGAATCCACATCATGCGATGGTTGCTTTCGCTCAGCAACTGAGCCGTATGCTGACCAAAATTCGGCGATCCTTTGCGTATATCAACCGCCACATCGAGCACCTCCCCACGGATCACCCGCACAAGCTTCCCCTGAACGTGAGGCGGCTTCTGGTAGTGCAGGCCCCGAACCACGCCGAAGCGTGAAAAGGACTCATTATCCTGCACGAAACGGTGGCATCCGGCATGTTGCTCGAACACATCCTGACGGAAAGACTCGAAAAACCAGCCGCGCTCATCGCCAAACACTTTTGGCTCGAACAACAGAACGTCAGGGATCGTGGTTTGTATGACCTGCATAAATCACAAAATGGTGGATGGATTGATCAACCTGCAATCGACCGGCTCAGACTCTCCGTTCAAGCAGCTTCAGAAGATACTGCCCGTACTGGTTCTTGAGCAATGGCGCGGCCAGGCGTTCGAGTTCGGCGTCGCCGATCCAGCCATTCCGCCAGGCGATCTCTTCCGGACAAGCGACCTTGAGGCCCTGTCGTTTTTCGACGGTCTCGATAAAGTTTCCCGCCTCCTGGAACGACTCATGCGTGCCGGTATCGAGCCAGGCGAATCCACGGCCCAGGACGGAACAGACCAGGTCGCCCCGTTCGAGGTACGCCTGATTCACCGAGGTGATTTCGAGTTCCCCTCTCGACGACGGCTTCACCCCGGAGGCTATCTCAACCACGTCGTTCGGATAAAAATAAAGACCCACGACCGCATAGTTCGATTTCGGAGTGTCAGGCTTCTCGACGATGGAGAGCACCTTTCCTTCCGGATCGAACTCGACCACGCCGTAACGCTCGGGATCACTCACATAATAGCCGAAGACAACTGCTTTTTCGCGACTCTCGACGGTGCGAACTGCCTCTTCGAGCATACCGCTGAAACTGTATCCGAAAAAGATATTGTCCCCAAGCACGAGACAAACGTCGTCACCACCGATAAAATCGCGTCCGAGAATGAACGCCTGCGCCAGGCCATCGGGAGTTGGCTGAACCGTGTAGGAGATGCTGATGCCCCAATCGCTCCCGTCACCGAGAAGTTTGACGAATGACGACTGATCCTCGGGAGTGGTGATGACCAGAACCTCCCGGATACCGGCAAGCATCAGCGTTGTCAAGGGATAGTAGATCATCGGCTTGTCGTATACCGGAAGCAGCTGCTTCGATACTCCCTTGGTGACAGGATAGAGGCGGGTGCCTGACCCTCCGGCAAGAATAATGCCTTTCATGATGGTTGGTGATATTCAGTCAACAATTGTCATGTCCACGATACGCCGCGCCCATGTTGGACGCTACCTCAATATATATAAAATAACATCTTGATTTTCGCGCACTCTGAGGAACAGCGACCAAAACCTGAACTCCGTCATCACTGCGCTCACAACGTTATCCGGGCAATGATCGATGATGACTGCGCCCTTGCCGGTAACGCTCATGAAGCCGCTGTTTCAGCCGGAACCAATTATTGTGTAACTTCTTTCTGAAATTTGAATAATCCGAGATCGCCAGGCAAGCCATATGAGTACCGAGAACCGTCATTCCGCAAAAGAGCACTTCTACATCAACCGGATGGCGAGGGATCGCTATCACCTCGACGATCCCGAGCTGCTGCTGCTTCCGGTTCACCGGCGGGAGGCGATGGCGCTTGCCGAGCAGCAGACCGAAGCGATCAACCGGCGGCTCAGCCTGATTGAAGGTGAACAGGCGGAAAAAATCCTGCCCGCGCAGTTCCACGGCATGAAGTTGCTTCACGAACTGTTTCACCAGATCATCGACAAGGTTTCCGGACTGCCGAAGATGGCGCTCGCCCATCTCGACCGGGAGACTTCGCGCTGGCATACCGTGGAGTATCTTGGCAACTTCGTTGAATGCTTCCCGCCACACGAAGTGTACCGTTCAGGAACGACCGCCGGGGGGTATCTGCAAGCAGCGGACAATCTTCCCGACGCGCTCGAAGAGGCCTTCCTCGTCTGGATCAACAATCAGAATCCGGCGCTCGAACAGTTTTCGGCGCTGCTCTCCGACCATGAGTTACAGAAAAGTCCGGCCTACCCGCATCTGGTCAGAAGCATGAAGCTCGCCATTCAGGAGGCGGGGCCGGTCGGCAACGTCGAGGACGATCTGGAGGAGCTGCTCATGCAGCCGATGAGACGCGCCCCCGGCTCGCTGCTCGACCAGCTCCGCTTCATCAGACTGAACTGGGAGGAGCTGCTCGCCGACTCGCCGTGGTGGCGGCAGCTCGACGAGGCGATCGTGCTGATCGAAGACGAGGATCGCTACCTCTTCTTTGAAAACATGGCCCAGCAAGGAGGAGAGCAGTCGCACGGCATGGGTGACAAAGAAGCGCATGTGCCCTCATACGCCGACCTCGGCAACGCTCCGGCGCGCTACTCCCACGACTCGTCGTGGATGCCGGAGGTGGTGATGATCGCCAAGAGCACCTACGTCTGGCTCGACCAGCTCTCGCGCCAGTACGGACGGCATATCGCACGATTGCAGGATATTCCCGACGAGGAGCTCGACCAGCTCGCCGGGCGCGGCTTCACCGCCCTCTGGCTCATCGGCCTCTGGGAGCGCAGCCACGCATCGCGCAAAATCAAGCAGTTGCAGGGCAACCCCGAAGCCAAAGCGTCGGCATACGCGCTCGAGAGTTACGACATCGCCCACGAGCTGGGCGGCTACGGGGGCTACACCGATCTGCGGAACCGCGCGATGGAGCGCGGCATCCGGCTCGCCAGCGACATGGTGCCGAACCACACCGGCATCGACTCGGAGCTGGTGCGCCAGCGCCCCGAGTGGTTCCTCTCGGCGAGCGAGCCGCCCTATCCCAACTACACCTACAACGGCCCGAACCTCAGCGCCGACGGTCGCTACGGCATCCACATCGAGGATGGCTACTGGAACCGCTCCGACGCCGCCGTGACCTTCAAGCGGATCGATCACCTCACCGGCGACACCCGCTACATCTACCACGGCAACGACGGCACCACCATGCCGTGGAACGACACGGCGCAGCTCAACTTCCTGCATCACGAGGTACGCGAAGGGGTGATCCAGCAGATTCTGCACGTCGCCCGCATGTTCCCGGTGATCCGCTTCGATGCGGCGATGGTACTGGCCAAGATGCACATCCAGCGCCTCTGGTTCCCGCTGCCCGGCCACGCTCCAGGCGTGCCGTCGCGCGGAGGATGGTCGATGAGCATGGCCGACTTCGAAGCTGCCATGCCGCAGGAGTTCTGGCGCGAGGTGGTTGACCGCGTCGCCCAGGAGGTGCCTGACACCCTCTTGCTCGCCGAGGCGTTCTGGATGCTCGAAGGCTACTTCGTCCGCACGCTCGGGATGCACCGCGTCTACAACAGCGCCTTCATGCACATGCTCAAAAAGGAGGACAACGCCGGATACCGCCAGCTCATCAAAAAAACGCTTGAATTCGACGCGGAGATTCTCAAGCGCTACGTCAACTTCATGAACAACCCGGATGAGGACACGGCCATCGCGCAGTTCGGACGGGGCGACAAATACTTCGGCGTCTGCATGATGATGATCACCATGCCGGGTCTGCCGATGTTCGGCCACGGCCAGGTCGAGGGGCTGACGGAAAAGTACGGCATGGAGTACGCCAAGGCGTATTATGACGAGCACCCGGACGGCGAGCTGGTCGCTCGGCATTATCGCGAGATATTCCCGGTCACGCAAAGGCGGAGCCTCTTTGCCGAGGTGGCAAACTTCCAGCTTTTCGACCTCTACGCGCCCGACGGGCAGGTCAACGAAAACCTCTTCGCCTACTCCAACCGGCTCGGCGAGGAGCGCTCGCTCTTTATCTACAACAACCGATACGACGCATCGGAAGGGTGGATCAGGCTTTCAGCGGCCCGGCTCGACAACGGTGCATTCCGGCAGACGCTGCTCGCCGACGCCCTCGCGCTGCCCCACGAGCATGACAGCTACGCGATCTTCCGCGATCACCACAACGGCCTCGAATTCATCCGCTCCAGCGCGGCGATTCGCGAACAGGGACTTTTCGTCGCCCTCGGCGGATACCAGTACAACCTCTTCCTCGACTTCCGCGTCGTCCGGCCCTCGAAGCTCAAGCCCTACGACCGTGTCTGCCAGGAGCTTGACGGCAGAGGCGTCGGATCGGTCGAACTCGAAACGCTCTCGATGAGCCTGAGACCGATCCATCTGCTGGTAGCGTCGGGACTTGAGCGCATCATGCGCGAGTCTGCGGAAACCGACGGGCCGGCTCAAAAGGCTGCGGAGTTCGGCGCGGAGTGCGAAGAGCTGCTCGAAAGCCTCGCGGAGTGCTTCGGCGAGATCATGGAAACGCCGCTGACGCTGCTGACAGGCATCGCCGAACAAGCGGCGGATAGCTACCTGAGCGCCCTGCGTTTCCAGACGGAGATCGAGGACGTTACCGGATCGAACCGCATCAAAGCCGCGCTCGGCATCAACGAAAATGAGGATGAAGCTTTCAGACCAATGGCGAAAACGCTCATCGCGCTCGACGCCATTCAACAAATGCTGCAACGCAATGGCCTTCTGGAAGAGCGGGTTATCGACCAGTTGATGCTCGGCGAGACGCTGAAAACGCTCATGGCCAACAAAACCGCATGGCCCGTCCACGGAGCGCAAGCGGTCGATCTTCTCAGCTGTCTGCTTGGCTTGCGGACAAAAACCGGCAGCGACGAAACTGCGGATGACCAGCTCATGCAGTCGATCAGAACCCTTCATGAATCGAGCACCAGCCATTTCAGCAACTTCATGCAGGTGCAGCGCCTGCATGGCAAGGAGTGGTTCCGTGAGCGGCAGCTTGTCATCCTTGCCGCATGGCTCATGATGCAAGCGCTCTTCGACAGCGATAAGCCCAGCCTGAACGCATGGCTCGAAACTATAGAAAAGCTCGAAACCACCGCCTTCCTCAGCGGCTACGAAATGGGTGCCTTGCTCCAGCCACCAACAAGCGCCGAGGAATAAGAAGGGAAACCTAGCAATCGGTCGTCCACAATGTCCACTGCGTCCACCAGAAGCACCACCACCAAGCCCCACCAACAACGAAAAAACCCGGTCAAAGCCGGGTTTTTTCAGTTTGTCTATTCAAGCGATCACTTATTTCGGGATGTGCAGAACATAAGAGTCATACACCCTGTAAGTGTTGATCAGCAGGAACGCGAGCACGAACAGGCCGAATGCGGTGAACATCGGGCTTTTCTTCTCCTGTGAAGCCTCACGGTCAATGAAAGGCACCAGCATCCAGACAACGCCACCGATGGTGAAGAGGATGATTGCCACAAGCTCGCCACCCTCGAACTTGAAGTCCTTCAGGAGCTGGAACTGAGCCCAGAAGTACCACTCCGGCTTGATGCCAAGCGGCGCGGGAGTCAGCGGATCAGCCTTCACGCCGATTTCCCACGGGAAAACCACCGACAGGTAAACGATCAGAGCGAAGCCAATCAACCAGCCGATACCATCCTTGGCAAGGAAGGTCGGGAAGAACTTGTCGTAACCCTTGATGAGACCAGCCTCTTTGTAGCCAATCGGAGCGGAGGTGCCGAGAACCTGCACGAGGGTCAGGTGAGCGGCAAGCACCAGCATCACGAGGCCAGGAAGCAGCACGACATGCAGCGAAAACATACGGGTGAGGGTCTCGCCGGAGACATCGGTGCCGCCACGCAGAATATCCACGAGGAATGCGCCGCCGGGAGCAACCTTCGGCACTTCGGTGCCAACCTGGGTAGCGAAGAAGGCCAGCTCGTTCCACGGCAGGAGGTAGCCGGTGAAGCCGAAGCCGAGGCTGAGCACGAGCAGGAGGAAGCCGCTGACCCACATCAGCTCACGAGGCTTGCGGTACGACTTCATGAAGAAGGTGCTGAACATGTGGATGAACAGCATGAGGATCATCATGTTGGCGCTCCATGCGTGCACCTGGCGAAGCAGCCAGCCGAAGGGAACATCCTTCTGGATGAAGACGAACGAAGCGAAAGCGGAGGCTTCGGTCGGTTTGTAGTACTGGAGAAGGAGAAGACCGGTGACGATCTGGATGATGAAGAAGAAGAGGCCGAGTCCACCGAAATAGTACCAGAAGGAGAGGCGATGCTTGGGCACCTCTTTGTGCTTCATGTAATCGATGATCGGGGTGAGCACGTAGAAGCGCTCCTGCAACCATGCAGTCACGGGGTTCAGCTTGGAATCCTTGTAGGGATCGGCGGCGGGGCGATCTACCGGAGGTTTGTAGACACCGGAGGATGCTGCGGCAGCCGGTGCGGCCGGTTTGGCCGGTGCTTTCGGCGCGCCTGGTGCGGCAGGTTTAGCCGCGCCCGGAGCGGCGGGTTTGGCGGCAGCCGGGGCCGCGGGCTTCGCCGCGCCGGGGGCCGCCGGTTTCGGCTTGGCAGGCGCGTTGCCTGCGGCCGGCTTTTGGGTGTTTTCAGCCATATGAGTTGACTCCCTTGATTTTCAGGTATTGATTGATTACGCTATCGAGACGACGATGCTGTCACCGTCGATCTTTGCCTTGTACTGCTTCAGCGGCTTTGGCTGCGGGCCGGAGATGATCTCGCCGGTCTGCTTGTACTTCGCGCCGTGGCACGGGCAGGCCAGCTGGTTGGCAGCCTCTTCCCAGTGCACCAGACAGCCGAGGTGCGTGCAGACGGCGCTGACTGCCGTCAAAGTGCCGCCATGATTGACCACGATAACCTTGTCGGTGTTGAACTGAAAAATCTTGCCGCTGCCTGCCGGAACTTCCGATGCCTTGCCGACCGTCAACTCCTTGACGATTTTCACCTTTTTCTCGGGAGGAATGATGTACCTGACTACCGGATAGATCGCGCTGACCGCAACGACTGCGCCGACGCCACCGACAATCTTGTGCAGAAAGCCCCTGCGTTCGAAATCGACACCCTTGAGCCCATCCTCACGCGGTTTCCCGCCGGTAACCGCACCGGCTGATGCGGGAGCTGCTCCCTGACCCAGCGAACTCATTCGTGCCGGGCTTTTAAAATTACCAGTTTGCGCCATTACTGTCTATCTCCTTTAAATGACTTGAGTTGTATGAATCCAAAAGGCATCCGTCGTCTGAGGGTTTCTCTTGAGAGATTCACCGGGGGGGGTGCCTCCACGTACCGGGTTCACGATCGTTACCGGAAATACCGAAGGCCGAACAGACTGACGTGGAATTTAAAATTATTTCCTGTTTATACAATGATACCTGAAAAAAGCGTCATAAGCGGCCAAAATCCTATCGAAATATATAATAAGGAGTTAGAAACGAAAGCGATCAAACTGGTGCTTGAAAAAATTGTACAGAAAGTACATCGCTGACCGTTTTCCCTCACGCCAGACACGGCTTGCCGTAAAAAATTGCATCAATTTTGAATTCAAAGCTTCCGGATTGAGAAACTCGGAAATACCACCGATCCGCTCGAACCGCTCACCGGCCACATCGACGGTAACGTCTGAAGTATAACGGAGATAGAACGGCCCAGCATCAAGAGCGTTGCGGTGTTTCACCTCGATGGCGACAGCGCCGCCCTGCAACCGGAGCGTCCTGGCATGAACAGGCGCGAACAGCCCTCTGGTGAAGCGGCTCTCGCTCACGCTCACGGCGTCGAACACCGACTGCGCGCCGCTTTCATGATCGCGAACCATCATGACCGCCTGCGGTTTTGAAGAGCGGCCACGCAGAAACACCACGTAATAGATCAGGTCATGACGCTCCGAAAAAACCCGCCCCCAGTACCACCGGTCGATCGATTCGTACATCGGCACGATGCCGAGATTGTGATCGTGATAGCCACGTCCGCGAAATTGCAGCACCTGGCGCTTGCCAGAAGAGATCGATCTGATGTCGAGCACGCCAAGTACCTCGGCTTTCGGCACGCTCAGCACCCACTGGTGGCGGAAATCGACGCCATCGTGCGCGGCAGTATCGAGGCGGTAGTCGAAACGGTGCTGCGGGCGGAAGGAGAACGAAGCGTGCACCGAGCGGTCTCTGGCCGGAAACGAAAAGTCGATGCTGAGACGGTACTCGTCCCGCAGAGGATCGTAGACAAAGCGGTTCCCCTCGAACCGCACGCCGATTCCCCCATCTTCGGCGGCGAACCGCTCCCGGCTCCCCTCCTTGATGAAATTGATGCTCTCCTTTCCGTTTTCGTAGAGCTGAAAACTGAAGCCCGCATAATCGACCGGATTGGGCTGGTCATCCCGGCGGCGGGCTTTCCAATCCTCGTAATGGCTCAGGTAGTAGGGAGAAAAAGCGAAACCGGCGAACCAGATGCAGACAACGGAAATTCCTTGCTCCTCGTCTTCGGCATCGAAATACCACCACTCGTAGGAACCCGGAGCATCGAGCCGGTGCCATGCCTCCTGAAGCGGATCGGTCGTGATGTTCATGCCGGAAACTAATGGTGGGCGAAAGAGCCGACGGAATCACCCCATGAACACCGCGGAAGCTGGACAACCCGCGCAAGGGAAACCGGAGAAGAGAGAAGGAATCGGATGCACATACGTCAAAAACTTCGCCAACAATCTTGTTAAATCCACAACTACCAACATAAAAGTCAAAAAATTTCAATCAAGATAGCGCTTTCCGGGCGATTAATCCGCAAATGAAGAGGCAAAGGGTGGCGCTCTCCCGACTTGACCGGAAGGAGTTGCGGCTATGATGCCCGTGAATGATTCAGGTTACATTCCCACCAGCTCGACGTCGGGGAGTTCGGTGCCCATGAAGAGGCGGTAGAGTTCGCGGAACTTCTGCGGGAGGTCGCTGACCATGAGGTGCGGCAGCGCTTTTTCGGCTCCTCGATTCAGAATGTTGCGAGTCGCGAGGAGTTCTCCGGCTTTGCTGGCAACCGCTTCGGCGGAGTCGATGATGGTGATCTCCGGTCCGGCGATGCTTTCGATGACCTTGCGGAGAATCGGGTAGTGCGTGCAGCCAAGTACGAGCGTGTCGATCTCCTTGCCGGTGAAGGCCGCCAGGTACTCTTCGGCCACGAGCCTGGTGGCGGGATGGTCGATGAACCCCTCTTCGGCAAGCGGCACGAAAAGCGGGCAGGCTTTCGGAAAGACTTCGAGCGCGTCGTTCTCGTCACGGATGGCGCAGGAGTAGGCGTTCGAGCCGATGGTGGCCTGCGTGCCGATGACGCCGATCCGGCCCGATCTCGTTCTCTCTGCGGCCAGTTCCGCGCCCGCCTTCAGCACACCGATGACCGGAATGTCGCCAGCGGTCTGTTCGACCACGTCGAGCGCGAGCGCCGAGACGGTGTTGCAGGCTACGATGATCAGCTTCGGCTGGTGCTTCATCAAAAGCTCGGTATCCTCGCGGGCATATTTCCTGATGGTGACCTGCGATTTCGGGCCATAGGGCACGCGCGCCGTGTCGCCGAAGTAGATGATCCGCTCGGCAGGCAGCGCGGCCTGCACCGCCTTGACGACGGTCAGCCCGCCGATGCCCGAATCGAAAATACCGATCGGGCTGTCAGGAGAAATCTTGTGCTGCGGCATAGTTTTGTTCCGTTATGGGACTTGTGGGACGATTGGGACTCGTGGGATGAGCAGAATTGGCTTCCGTCCATTTCGTCCCACAAGTCCCAAATGTCCCAATCGTCCCAAAAATTCAAACATTGAACCTGAAGGTGATCACGTCGCCGTCTTTGACGATATACTCTTTGCCTTCGGAGCGCATTTTGCCAGCCTCTTTGACCTTCTGCTCCGAGCCGAGAGCGATCAGATCTTCGTAAGCCATCACTTCGGCGCGGATGAACCCCTTCTCGAAGTCGGAGTGAATCGCCGCGGCGGCTTCCGGGGCGGCGGCTCCCTTGCGGATCGTCCAGGCGTGAACCTCTTTGACGCCCGCCGTGAAGTAGTTGTGCAGACCGAGCAGGTCGTAGGCGGCCATGATCAGCCGGTCGAGGCCCGACATTTCGAGGCCGAGGCTTTCGAGGAAGTCCGGGCGCTCCTCTTCCGGCAGCTCGGCGATGTCCGCTTCGGCCTTGGCGCAGATGACGAGCATTTTCGATCCGCTTTCCGCAGCGATCTTCGCCACTGTCGCGGTATGTTCGTTGCCGTCCGGCAGATCGTTTTCGGCGACGTTGGCGGCAAAGAGTACCGGTTTTGCCGTGATGAGGAAAAACTGTTTCGCCATCGCCAGCTCTTCGTCGCTTTCGAGAATGCGGCGTACCGGCACGCCCTCGCCGAGTCCGGCCACAATCTTCTCGGCCAGATCGACCAGCGCCTGCTGCTCCTTCTCCTTGCGAGCGCCCTTGCGCAACTTGTCGATACGCTTCTCCATGCTGTCGAGGTCGGCCAGCATCAGCTCGGTTTCGATGGTCGTGATGTCGTCCGCCGGATCGATCTTGCCCTCGACATGGATGATATTCGGGTCTTCGAAACAGCGCACGACGTGGATAATCGCGTCCACCTCGCGGATGTGCGACAGGAACTGGTTGCCGAGTCCCTCGCCCTTGCTGGCGCCCCTGACCAGGCCGGCAATATCGACGATTTCGAGCACCGCCGGCACGATGACCGGAGTCTTGACGACGCGGGCGAGTTCACCGAGGCGCTGGTCGGGCACCAGCACGGTGCCGACGTTGGGTTCGATGGTGCAGAACGGGTAGTTGGCGGCTTCGGCCTGCTTGGCCGTGATGGCATTGAACAGCGTCGATTTGCCGACATTGGGCAGACCGACAATGCCGCAGCGGAGTGACATGGGCAGAGGTGTTTGTTGAAAAAAACGGTTTTAACATGTAATCAATCCGTTTGGAAAAAGCAAATAAATTTTTTACAATTACAGGCTATTTTAAAATGCATTGGAGAGTCCTATCGACAAGAAACCGATCATCGTCGCCATAGACGGACCGGCAGCTTCCGGAAAGAGCACGACAGCCAAAATTCTTGCGGGCAGGCTGGGTTACACCTACATCGATACCGGCGCAATGTTCCGTTCCGTTACCCTCAGGGTGTTACGGGAGGGGTTGCTCGATGCATTGCGCATGGATGGTTCGAAGGTTTCCGATCTGCTGCAAGGGTTGACGATCGGATTCAGCGGTGACCGGGTGCTTCTCGACGGGGAGGATGTTTCCGAAGCGATCCGGGAAAACCAGGTCAGCCGGGAGGTCAGTTTCATCAGTTCGCTCAAGCCGGTCAGGGACAAGCTGAAAGAGCTTCAGCAGGAGATGGGCCGGGCGCGGGGTGTCGTCATGGATGGTCGCGACATCGGTACGGTGATCTTTCCCGATGCCGAGCTGAAAATCTTTCTCGTCGCCGATCCTCGCGAGCGCGCCAAACGGCGTCACGCGGAACTCTCGCTCAAAGCAAATGGCGCGGCGGTTCCGACCATCGATGAGCTTGAAGCTGAGATCGTCAAGCGCGACAAAGACGACGAAGAGCGCACCCACGCGCCGCTCAAGCGGCATCCGGATGCGGTCGTCGTCGATACCTCGAAGCTGACGATCGACGAACAGGTCGGTTTCGTCTACGATCTGGCGATGAAGAGTATCGGAGAGTGACGGCGCAAGCGTCCGCTCTCCATCTGAATTTTTTTTGCGTTCTCATATCAATAACCATAAAAACCGGCAGTCGAATCTCTCGCGGCTGACGGCAAATCACCAGAGAGGAAGGAAAACATTAATGTCAGAAACAAAAACGCTGGAAAAGCCGCAGCCGAAGGTGCCGGGCAGAAAAAAAATCAAGATTTTCGCTCACTACGAAGCCGCCGAGCTTGAGCAGATGGAGTCGCTCTACACGAGCACCCTCTCCGAGATTACCGAAGAGGAGATCGTGAAGGGACGTATCGTCTCGATTTCCAACAAGGATGTCACCATCGACGTTGGTTTCAAGTCGGAAGGTATCGTATCACTTCTCGAATTCCGGGATGACGACGAGGTCAAGGTCGGCGATGAGGTCGAGGTCTATCTCGAAAACATCGAAGACAAGATGGGTCAGCTCATACTCTCCAAGAGGAAAGCCGACGTGCTCAGAATCTGGGACAAGATCTACGATTCAATCGAGAACGACACCATCATCAATGGCAAGATTATCAACCGCGTCAAGGGCGGCATGACCGTCTCCCTGTCCGGTGTCGAAGCCTTCTTGCCCGGTTCGCAAATCGACGTCAAGCCGGTTCGCGACTTCGATGCGCTCGTCGGCAAAACGATGGACTTCAGGGTCGTCAAGATCAACCCGGTCACCCAGAACATCGTTGTCAGCCACAAGGTCATCCTCGAAGAGGAGTATGCGGCCAAGCGTGAGGAGATGCTCGCCAACATCAAGGTCGGCATGGTCCTCGAAGGCACCGTCAAGAACATCACCGATTTCGGTATCTTCGTCGATCTCGGCGGTCTGGACGGTCTCGTTCACATTACCGATATCACCTGGGGCAGGATCAACCATCCCTCCGAGGTGGTCGAGCTCGACCAGCCGATCAAGGTTGTGGTCGTCGGCTTCGACGAGAACACCAAGCGTGTCTCTCTCGGCATGAAGCAGCTCGAAGCCCATCCGTGGGAAAACATCGAAATCAAAT